>Ga0193716_1000107_pt1 | contig 49037 bp, 74 predicted proteins | sample U2c1metaG_FD_145901 | JGI IMG/M metagenome (GOLD analysis project Ga0193716, IMG submission 145901) | Soil microbial communities from a riparian zone of the East river system, Colorado, United States - U2c1 | ecosystem: Environmental > Terrestrial > Soil > Riparian zone | place: USA: East River...
TACAATCAAATATAAAAAATCTCTCCAGTTATTTCACGTACTTTATATCTGTTAAATACAAATACAACTTTTACCCAATATCCGGACATTTACAGATAAACACTGCATTTATTGAAAAACCCGGTAAAAATGACTGTTTCTAAGCCCTCCTAAGGCCATTGCAATTCAATAGTTGAATGTATACCCATCTTTATCCGAACGCTTAACGTCGTACAATTATCCGAACGCTTATATCTATAATATATGCAAAAACCCTTGCGCTATCCGAACGCTTATGCTAGTATTATTAGTAGGGGAAAGAACAGAGCAAATAGTTAATTACAAGGCTTGATAGTTCACTCCGAATCAACATAAACAACAGAGGTATTACACAACTAGTACTTCACAAGGAAAAACAAATAATGGTAATTCACTATTACAACCGCGCTAGCAAGCGCTACACGGCACTACAAAACATTAAACGTAAGATTATCACAGTTGCACGATACGCGGGCTTAATCGCTCTCATATGGGCTCTAGGCGTAATCTTTACAGCATAAGGAGTATAGATATTATGACAAGGAAAGCATCATATGCAATCGCCACAATTAGCGCAATGCTAGGACTAGGTGCAATCGTGCTTTGTTCCTACATTGCAATAGCAGGGAGTTTAATCTAATGAATACACGGACGAATATTATCAATTACAGCACCAATTAAACGAGGAAAACTTATAATGTATAACCTAGTTGACCCATTAACAAACGTACAGGTAGAACAGTCTTATGAATTGGTTGACCTATTTAAAAAGCTTGACCTTTACACTAAGAAAAACAGACAAATAGTTATCACCAATGAACAGGGCGAGGTAGTAGCAGGCAATCTTATAGCATTTGAATATGCAGGAAAAACACTATAATGTTCGCAAGTCTTTATATCGTAATACTCGTCCTAACGCCCCAGGCGCAACTTACAAAGCAAACATGTGATTATAGCCACAATGTAATGTCCGGCACGTTAGAACGGCAATGCGGGGCACTACAGGACAAATATAAGCTTGAATACATTTGCAGTAATAACAAACCTAATAGCCTATGTTGGCTAGAGGATAAAACAATATGACAGCCCACAACCAACCAAAAGGAATTTTACGCAAACCAATGCGTCGACTTATGCAACTAAATAAACGATTTAAAAGGAGCAAATAACATGTTTACACAACTTGAATACGACAGGGGTGACGCCATAGCGATCAGTTGGCATATTGACGATGTAAAGTAAAAGACCATATCACAAGCTGTATTAGCCACATTGATGAGGATAAACAGCAGATTATATTTATAAACCCAAATGATAGTACTGACGAGTGGTACACATTCACATTAAACAACGAAAGTGTAGACGTATGAAAAATAACAGATTAGAGACAAGCGATTACATTGATCTTAGTAAAGACTGGTATTACGTCCAAGGTTTAAGGGACTTAAAACGCCCTGGAACTGTCGGCAAAGACATTGTAGTATTTGCTAAGAATCTAAAAGAGGCAAAGCAAAAAACGACTTCATGGGCATTTAACAATAACATTGGTGAATTACACTTTTATCGCAACAACTATAAACCTGACGCCAGACGTTTGATAGCCTATGGACAAGTAATAAAATGATCATCGGCGCATATAACTTTGACGATGATCAACAGCTAGAAAAGTTTATTGGTGATCTAAAGGCCGAACGGCCGAACGATGATAATCGCAATAGATTGCTTGATGATCTGGAAAAACATATCACTGATACAGTCGAACAGTGCAATTCATTTGAGGAAAAGATGGACCGGCAAAGCAGGTTAGTTACCAACGATATGCGGGCAAAGTTGCACGACATGGAACTGAATTTACGCCGGACATTAAACACAATAACAGAGATTAAGGAGGGCTAGGGTATGAATCCAACAATGGCATTGAAATTGATAGGCACGACCAGTATGCGTTACGCTAAGAAAATAGGTGATGAGATAACCATATTCCAAATAACCCATGGTGATAATTCTGCTAAAGTAAAAGAGGAAAAAACAAAAGCTGGCAAAACGCTAGTAATGACATGGAAAGGTGACTTATATGAATTCAAGCAGTCGTAATTTATCGGAAGTCGCAAAGCAAACGTTTGCAAATAACGCAGAGCGTCATGCAAATAATCAACGTATGAGGGCACTTCTGGGCGTTTTCACGGCCTTGCTGTTCACATATGGCATATGTATCTACTTTATTGGTAAAGTGATCTTAGACGTGCTTACACGGCCTTGATCATTTACGGCACTAAACGAAAATGATAACGTCCAAACTAATGGGCGTTATTTTATTTAGGCGCTTGCTCTTGGGTACGCGATGCATCCGGTGACGTTGCACCCGGGTACATTGCCGCGTGAATTTTAAGGGGATCACCTGTTTTGATAGCCGCTTCAATCTCGTCTTGTCGCGTAGTATCGGCCGGTTCGGGTGGGGTGTCATTTTCAGGGAGTTCGTCTACGCCGGCAGGTTTTATAAGCTTTTTCGATAGTGAATCCATAAGCCTGACCAACTCCGGAGGGGTAGGCAAGTAAAGAACGGAGGTTTTGCGTTGGTAATCATCCTCCGTGATATCGTTCTCTGTCCGCAGGTTGTCATACTGTTGCAGCAATTCCCAGTCCGCTAACGCGCGCGACAGCCTAGCATCGATGAGTTGATGCAGCTTACGGGTTAATGCTTCGGGCGTTATCACCCGTTCATTTTTAATTTTATTCCGCCAGTTCCTAAGCTTATTGTCGTTAAGAACTATTAGCCTACGCACATCTTCGGGGTCTAGCACGACGTTATGCTGCTCTTCGATCATCAACACAATCATCTGCGGGGTGTACTTGTACGCGGCAAGTTCAAAGCATTTATCGCGCAGTATTTCAGGGACGTTTGTTTCTATTAAAGCTTGCGTGCGTTTTTTTACCATAAGGGAATATTAGCATATTGACTATCCGGACGCAACGGCGTATAATACAAGCATGCTTACGGTTCGTCCGTTAGCACAACAAAAGCGCAGGACTGAACAACATAACACCCCACAATTAAAAAAGAAAAGCCCCTCGGGTGAGGGAGCTAATCGATAAGGTGCACAACTGGCACTGACGGAACCGAACATAACTATTTCATTATAGCGTGTCCCTCCGGACTGTCAAGCACCAGACAGGAGTTATATGACACTAAATGATCCGCAAACTAAACCGGAATTTATGCCAGACTTTTTCACGATACCGTGGCAAGTTTGGACAGACAAAAACATCACACCGCTTGGCGCAAAAGTATTTGCCGTGGTGTACTGGTACGAAAGAATGAAAGACGGCTATTGCCATGCTAACAATGCAACGATCGCTCGTATTGTCGGCTCTGGTAATACTGTCTCTATTTCTAATGCACTCAAAGTTCTAGTCGAACGTGGCTACCTAGATGCTACATACGATGGAATTACAGGTAATAGGACTGCTCTATCCACACTGATCGCCTATGGAGAGACCCCATCATTATTTAATGATGCCCCATCATCAAATGATGATGCACCCCATCATCAAATGATGAATGATAATAAGAATATAAAAAAAGAACATTCTATTATGTCCGATTCCGAAAAATTAGATATTGAAAAGCTATATCGTGGATGGCTAATTGAAATGGTGATCGGCTTCGCTGTGTGGCAGGGCTTCCAGGACGATCCGCAGGCTCGTCGTGATTACTTGGTAACTGCACGGAAGAAAGTTAGGTTAACCGAAAAACGTCGTCAAAAGATGTTGTCTAGGTTACGTGAATTAGGTATGGCTGATTGCATCAAAGCTATCAAGAACGTCGCTAATGCTAGTGATTTTTATAGAGGTAACAACGACAATAAGTGGAAAGCCACTATCGAATGGTTGTTCAATTCTACTGAAAAGACGGAAGAGTGGGCCAATAAATGAGTAGTTTAACAGTATTGGAACTTCGTAAACAACTTGATATTGAATTATTGAATGCTCGAATATCAGAGGCTAAAGTTATCAAAACGCTAGTAGGTAAATCACATCATATGGATATGAAGAAAAAAGATATGGCATATTGGATAGATAAACGCATTGCTAAATTAGAAAAACAGAGATCGGAGCTAACGAATGAGTAAAATCATAGCACAAGAGCTTAGTGCAATTATTCAAAATTACATCTACGAAAAACTTGGACAGTACACAGAATTCGAGGTGCAATACAATAAAGATAATATCCATATATGGGTTAAAGTCCCAGAGGGAGAGGTAGGAAAATTATGAGCGATCCATCTAAAAACCTTAAAGAAGCAATGAATTTTATAACTAAGCAGCGTGTTCAATCCATTGATAGTGCGCTAACCCAATACATCAAATCGGCTATTCTGATGCTTGAAGTACAAGGTAAAAACATTGAAGATTATACGCTTATCCAAGTGCATAATCCTATGGAGTTTGTCGAAAATGGCGCAAGGGTTATTGTACAATGGCGTATCGTACATGTTGATAAAGTAAAAAATCTACCAGTGGTAGGGGAGACTGAATAATGAATAAGAAGAATAGTGATGAAGAGCTGGAACGCCTAGTAAATGAATATGTCGACCGCTGGTATTTGTCAGAAGACGGAGACTCAGATGCCTTGATAGTATCCAGCAAAGGCGAGATGAAGAGACAGATGGTATCTATCGTCAAATCCCGTGACCAACAAATAGCCTTGGCTGCACGGAAGCAGACAGTACAGGTACTCAAGAGCAGGATGTTAAAACACTTCACTAAATGGGGCGGAAATCAGGGGAACTGCGTGACAGAGGACACCCTAGACGATTACCTTGAATCTATAAATGCCACCCTTAAACAAGCCCAGGAGAAGAGTGATGAATGATGAAAAACTGCGTGAGAGTGTCTGGCGATTTTGTAGGACAGAAGAGGCTGCCGACAAACTTGTCCAGCTCATCAAAGACCGTGACACCAAACGTGATGCGTATGTGATCGGTGAGGACAGAGAGGAGAACTCAAAATACACGCTCGTTCAAGCAGCCCAAGTTGGTTACAACAATCGGGGTACTGATGCTCGTCAACGTGCATCCACCTGGAACAGTAAGGAGCAATCATGAATAGTACCTATGAACAAAAGAGAGATGAGATAGTCGTAGACCTTGTGTTTCAAACAATCGGTCTTGACGACATTGGCACATCAGATGCGATTGAAGCAAAAGCCAAGCAAGCTATCGACTTCCTCGTTCAGAGTGAAGTACGTAAAGTACTAGATAGGCTAGAACAACAGAAGACCAACACGTTTATCGCACCTACACACGGCATTCCTTTGTCAGCTATTGAAGCCGAACTAGCAGCCCTAAAAGAGGTAAAGAGATGAACCACGAACAATTAAGAGAGACACTCACCTCAACACTGTGGGGCAAGAACTACGACGAAACACTAGAAGAGGAACGTCCAGTTATAGACAAGGCTGTAGACGCTATTATGGCTCTATTTGATACCTACAGTACGCAGGAGCGCATAGACGAACTGAACCTTATCAACCATGCACTTCAGTACAAGCTGGAGAAGGGCGACTGGGAGACACTTTGCGAGTACGGCAACGCTCGTCTAACCGACCTCTACAGTATGCAAGGGCCAACTAAAGAAGGTGAGGATACAAAAACGATCCTTCACGCGGAGGGGTACAGCCACACTCGGCTTGTCTACTTTGTAAGTGAACACGACGGATCTTACTGCTACTCAGAGCTTGGAGATGGCTACGACAATTTGCACTACCTGCACGTGGCAAATCCTTGGGATGACGATTTCGCCGAATGGGTACCTGTATCCACTAACGACTTCGATCTTGGACTCTGTAATACCTGCAACCAAATGACCAACCACCTACACGGTATATGTCAAAAGCATGAGCCAACTAACGGTGATCTAAATACATGAGTAAAACAAAAAATGCTGTCTCGGTTAAAGATCTACCATTTATTGATAGCTTATCTGAATTAAATTTAGCAGAGCGAAAGAAATACGGTCTTTACTTACCTAGTGGACAGACAAACTACTACCGCATACAGCAAATGAAGGGGCAAGGTGGATCCACAAAAGATGAAACCTGGGACAAAGCAACTCACCACCACACCTGTTGCCAAAGCAAAGTCCCGTGGCGACATAAGACATCATGTAGTCAATTAAATTTTAATGATTAGCAACCCATTAACCAATAAAGGAGACACTCTATGAACGAGGAATTGCGAAACAAAGTTGAAAAAATGATCGGTACAGCAATATTAAATAACGACAAGAACTACACCGATGATATGATGGCCGTGATAAAACCTTATCTTGCCGACGAAAACTGGTGGATAGCATCTCTTGGTGCTGTTAATCCAGAGAGCAAAGTTCTTGGCCCATTTGCTACCAGAGAACTCGCCCTGAGGGTACGTGAGTATGTTGAAAAAGCTAATAAGCCTCACACTTACTGGGTCGCTAAGGAGGTCTAGCCATGAGTTCATATAGAGAACAACTAAAAGAACACTTCGAATCTAACATGCTAGATGGTGACAAAGTAGAAGATTGCGGAGACGCAATGCTACACGCTGAAAATGTATGGGAATACGTCCAGGAGGTCGTAGCACAAAAACAAAAAGAAGCCCGTATAGATGAGTTGGAAAGACTGACAAACTCCTATGATAGTGATTTGGGGTGGGACATATCTGATCGTTTGTTAAAGCTAACCACCACAGAAGAGGAACAACATGACCAAAGCCCTAGATAAAACAAACGAAAAAGCCAGATCCAAAGCTAACGATAAACCCTACTACAAGCTTATAATGGACTACGTACGAGCTTGTCCCTACTGTGACGCCCAACTCCACTCAAACGGTATGGAGATGACCTGTGAGTGCGGAATATGGGTAGCCTCTTGGATAGACATGACCTATACCTACACTAAGAAGGAGCAACAAGATGACAACAGCTGATTACAAGAAAGACAAACCCCTCACTACCAAGCAAAAACAACTTCTCACCAAAGCAGTTAAACGTATCGTTAAGCAATACGGTGAGGTATTAAGGAGGCTAGCAAAGTCATGAGCGAGCTACAAAAGGAAGTATCAAATTGGATTGGAGTTGGATTCTTAGCGCTATTATTGCTAGCGACATTAGTCGGGGTTATTTGGCTCATCGTAATGATATTGAGGAGTCTGCATGATAAATGAACCTTTAAAAATCGTTGCAGCCGCATACCTTCACCGGGGAATCATATTCACCGGGTCGCGGCACTATCGCATCATCCAGGACATTGCGTGTATGTTGGGGGAGCGGACATTTGAAGCTAATAGCCAGGACGGGTTTATGACAAACCGTGGTGAATTCGTTAATCGAACTACAGCAGCGGCAATTGCGCGCGAGGCCAAGCAAATACCGACAGAATTCACAGGTACACTCTACAGTGAAGACCTATGGCCTGATCCGGAGAGCACCACACGGGAGCTGGCTGGTATCGAAGGTAAGCTATCCATATCGAATGCATCCTGGCAGCACGCGTTCGCCCACGCCAACGGCAACATGGATACGGCAATCGATGAGGTATTTGAAATGTTGATTGGCCGTTATGTGCAGGCGAGCCAAGCGCGTAATTGGGATGAACGCAATAAGATTTATTCTGCAAATGCAACTAAGAAAATCATCCGTGAAAATTATAAAAAATGGAAAAGAGGGGAATTGATATGACAGATCACTATGTACATACAAATACTAAGGGGGTTATTTACCACCTACACAAAAAAGAAGTCACCTTGCGCGGTGGTAGAAAACAAATGATTTATTTTTTCAGGAAAAAACTAGGCGAGGTAAGTGCGATTGACCATAAACCGTATGAGACGTCGTTACTACCAGAGGGTATGATCGTAAGAGAGAATCCTCGTAACGGGTTTTTAACAATTGGTAAATATGAAAATAGGGTTAATAGGGAGGATCAAGACTAATGGCAACTTTACGAGGTATACTTATCGAATTTGGACAAAAATATGATTATCCAGAAGTGGATATCAGTGCAGAAAATCTCTTAGAAGAAACTGAACAAAAAATTTTAGATGCTATGGGGTTAGACGTTAACGGGCATCTTGAGGCAGCAAAACATACGCTATGGCGCAGGATTGCGTTTGTCGAGCGCTACGGCACCTTGAATGAAGTCGAGGCAGTACGAGAATATTCTGAACCAGAATTTGGCGATGTGGATGCTATTAATGCGATGAATAATGAAGTGGCTAAAATTTTTAAACCAGTCTATGATCGTGAAGCAAAGAAAAGCATAACAGGGGGTGCAAGATCATAATGGGTATTACGGGTGAAGATATGAATAAAATGACAGGTATCAAAGTTCCGACGATGGGGATGGATGAATCGACAGCGACCAGTCCATCGTTTAGCGAAGCCGATTTAAAGGCCCTAGACGAGCTTGAAAAGCGCGATGCGATAACTAAAAAAAGCTCACTTTCACGTTCAACGCGCGCCACACGTAAGCTACGCAAAGCACAGCGTCAAAATCGTAAGGCTGGTAGGAAACGATAATGGACGAAAAACTATTCAAAACTACTGGTAAATGGTGACGGTCGTAGAGCTGATGAAATATATTTCAAATAAAGAAGCTGGCAATGGCGAAGAAACCTGGTAAAAAACGTAAGGCCGGGCCAACGCATATTTTGGTGTGCGATCCGGAACATAAAGAGTGTAAGGCAGTGAGGATTGATGATGAGCAAAAAAGCTAACGAATTAAATTTACAGGTATTCGATGTTCATATGGGCATGTTCGATTATGGCGTTCGTTTTTGCATCGGTGAATATAAAAAAGCAGTTGAATATGTTGCCTGGGTTTACAAAATAGATAAAGAAGATTTGTTCAAACCTATCCACGAACCTCGAGGCACATGCTTTAACCGCCCTGGATATGTACCAATAATATGGGTTGAAAAGAAACCGGAAACACCTCGAGAAATTGCAACCCTTGCACATGAATGTATCCATGCAATTTCATACATGTTCGATTGGGCTAATATGCCATTCTGCAATGAAACCGAAGAGGCATTTTGTCATGCTACCGCTCACATAATGAATGTCGCGTTAGGAAAGATCAAATGATCTATACCGCACGCGACTATCAGGTAGAGGGCAAGAACCGGGCTATTGAGCATCTACTTAAAAAAAAGCCTCACCCAATAGTGTTACAGATGGCCACTGGTGCTGGTAAGTCAATTGTGATTCGGGACATTGCACATGAGATCAAGACCGAACATCTACCTAATGCGAAAATCTTGGTATTGCAACCAAGCAAGGAACTCGTAGAACAAAACTACGAAAAGATGATGGCCGTCGATGGGTTGGACATTGAAGTTGGTATTTACTGCGCAGGATTGAAGCGCAAGGAAATCCGCGACATTACCTATGCAACTATCCAATCTATTTACCGGAAGCCTGAATTGTTCTTGGAATTCGAGATAGTGATCATTGATGAATGTCACCAGGTTAATCCGGAAAATCTCGAAGGCATGTATACGAAATTCCTAGAACAAATCGGGTGTAGGCGTGTCTTAGGGCTCACCGCTACCCCATACCGCTTACGGCCATACTACTACTGGGAAGGTGATGAGCGCAGGCAGTCGGCCAAGATGGCGATGATCAACCGCATATATCCATTCTTCTTTAAGTCGATTATTTATCGAATTGAAACAGATGAGCTCATCGATCAAGGCTACCTCGCGCCGATACTGTACCGCAATGTAGAGATAGGCGAAATGTCACAGCTAAGACTTACGACTACCGGCCAGGATTACACATACGAAAGTTTGAAGCAGTATTGGCTAGACGATATTCACATGATGAAAATGGCACAGGTAATTCAAAAGATAGATCAGTATTGCCAACGCAGCCTGACGTTCTGCGCGTCGATTGAACAGGCAGCCAGGGCTAAGGAAATGCTCGCAGAGATGGGTATCAAAGCCGAGATGGTATTTGGCGATACCAAGCCGAAGGAGCGGGCGCAGCTGGTGGCAGACTACCGAGCCGGCAAGTTTAAGCACATGCTTAATGTTGGGGTATTCACTACTGGGTTTGATGTGCCGGCGTTGGACTGCATCATTTTAGCCAGGCAAACTATGAGCCTTGCGCTCTACTATCAGATGGTTGGCCGTGGAGTGCGCCTAGACCCGGAACGGCCACAGAAAAAATTACGTGTATATGATCTGGTCCGAGTGAGTGAAAAGCTCGGACGTGTTGAAACCATAAAAGTCGTAAGGGAGGAGCATGGATTTAGGGACAAGGTTATTTCAGAAGTCGGTAACATGACTGGCGTACCATTATTTGAATTTGCAGTTAATAAAAAGGAGTAAATTATGTTTGAATATACATATATCATCATCATGAATAGCGATGCGGACGAGAAATCTGTTGAACTTTTTAAGCTGATCGATCAAGGTTGGAGAGTTACGCATAATACAGGTGTAGCTCATGGCGTGCATTATATTTTGAATCGCCAACTTAGCGAGGAAGAACTGATTAAAAGACAAGAGCAAAGACAGAAGGAGAGCAACAATGCGTGAGGAAGAAAGCACGGTCTATGACCCGTTAAAAAAGATTCAAAGTGAACAAATCCCTGATGATACTATTACGGTGATCATTAAGTGTGGCGGTAAAACGTACATGCGCGGCATTAAGCTCGAGGATACCCAGGAAAAAACCGCAGCCCTTGTCGGTAACGTGATGCAAAGCGTTCTCGACACGGTTGATGCTAAGGGATTAAAGGCGGGCGGTAGCCGGCACGACCCAGATACGGAGATTGAATAATGATCTGGAGTTTTATCTTAGCGGCGATAGGTATTCTAGGCATTTACTTGGCTGGAAAGAATAACAAGTACGGTTGGGCCCTAGGTATATTTGCGCAATTACTGTGGTTTATATTTGCAATAGTCACAAAGCAATATGGATTCATAGCTAGTGCAGTAGCTTATGGGTATGTTTATACTTTAAATTTCTATAAGTGGCACAAGAAAGAAGCACGATAATGGATATCGCATATATCAACAAACCACACTATGACGATGTTGGATATGACAGTTGGATCGTCAATGAAGAACACCGGGTATTCGGGGTATTCGACGGAATGGGCGTTAGTGACGGGGCTAGGGCAGCAAGCATGATGCTTTCCAATAAATTCGGACAGGTAGCATCTACTGGGTTAAATGCAAAAGCGCTTGGAGAAGTCATTAACAGTGTCTCCAGGACACTTTCTAACATGTTCCCGAATGATGGCTCTACGGCCACCGTAGTGCGCATCAACAGCGAAGGGCAGCTCTATTACGCAAGCATAGGCGATAGCCGCTTGTACGTGATGAGGAAGGGTCGCATAAAGCAAGTTACGTCCGACGAAGGACTTGGAAATATGCTCACGAATTATGTTGGCGCATATTCTCACGGGGTATGCCAGATCGGCGAGATTAACAGCGACGATTGGGATGCGTTTATGCTTTGCACAGATGGCATCACAGGTGACTGGCAGCCACAGTTTATTTATGACGATGAGATCGAACGGTTGTTTACCGATAGGCTAACTTCAAAAGAGATATGCCGCGATCTTGTCAGTATAAGTAAAAAAGATGATGATAAAACAGTCATTGTTGTTAATAAATATAAGGGGGAAAACCAATAATGGAAAAGAATAAAGATTTAGAAAAATTCGTGAATGGTGAACTGCAAGTAATGTCACCACTGCTAGTGAAATCAAAAAGCTTTTTAGTCGAAGCTAACAAGGTTGTGGTCAAAGATAAAGATTCACTCGCGGAAGCAAAACGCCAGAAAAAAGAAATGGTTGAGCACCGTAATAGCGTGAAGGATTTGCGCTTAACTTTCACCCGTACCCTGGATGGTATGAAGGCACAGTTTATTGAAAAACAGGATGAAGTATTAGCGCCATCGATCGAGGCCGAGGGTATTTTGAAAGAGCGAATTTTCGATTACGAAGAGGAGCAACGTAAAATCAAGGAAGCTGAAAATGCGCGCGTTCAGGAGATTATTGAATCTCTCTACATGCCTAAGTTTGATCGTAAATCTATCACCGAAGACGAAGCGATTAAGGCTAAGGTAGATTTCGATATGACAGTCAATGCGCTTGATAAAAAAGACCGCAGCAAAAAAGCCGTTAAGGAACAGATTATTTCTACTCGAGAGTTATTCGAAGAACTGATCACCCACGTTAAAACCCGCGACGAGCAGCGCGCCACCGCTATCGCCCAGGAGAAGGAACGCCGCGCCCTGGAAGATGAACAGCGCAAATTGCAAAAAGAAAAGGCAGAGGCGGGTGGTCCGGTTGATAATGTGAGCGTTCCAGGCGTTCCAGACGTTCCAGCCGATGTAGCTGGTCCTGATAGCACCCCCTCTCATCAGAGCGATCAATCCCCATATTCTTTAGTGCGTGATCTTGGCATTGAATGCATGAGCTCCGTAACTAAGGTGTTGGCAGAACGACTATCAGGTATCGAAGGGCTAGCGCTCGAAGGCGAAGCTTATGAAGAATGGAAAGTTGACACTGCAGAAGCCATGTATGTAGTGATCGAAAAATACAGCTAATGGCGTACTTAAAACCTTCCGATCATAAAGCGATCGCATGGTGGGCGCAGTCACGAAAGCTGGTAGCGCAGCTTTCAACCCCGCCAACAATCTACTTCAAAGACGATAAGGGCGTAGAGACGAGTGTGAATTTATTTTCACTCGTCACCCTATATAAAGCGTGGCTGGATGAGGAAAAGAAAAAATCTAAACGAAAGGCGGCAGCATGAGAGAAATTACAGTTAAAACGATTGGTCGCATGGCAAAAATTGCCAATAAATTTCGTGCGGTATATGTGATCATTCGGAGTGAAAGTCATATTGTTATGACAAACAATGAGACATTCGGGGCGGTGCTTGAAGAGCACAAGCCGGGCCTCATAAGTGATTGCGAGTTTGCAATCAGGAATATGAAAAAACACAATGAAGATGCTTAAAGTAGGGCGTTACACGCTCATCCGCCACTGGTGGCGTTGGTATACAATCCACCAGGTCATGCCGGACGGCAAGCCATATTTACGGCGCATAGAGTTTCCGTTTAAAGAAGAGGAATAGGGTAGGGTATGGAGACGTTTGAGTTACCGGCATCGGTAGAATCCGAAGAGTCAGTGCTGGGTGCCATCCTCATTGATGGCGGCCATGTCATGAAGCAGATCGATCACATCATAACTAAGGACGATTTCACTAACAAAGATCGCGCTATTCTTTATCGTGCCATGCGTGCAGTATGGGTCAAGCATGGTGATGTCGATTTCCTAAGTGTCACCGAATTCCTACGGGATAAAGGATTTTACGATGAAATTGGCGGTGGACAATTCATTATTAGAATGACTAACGCGGTGCCGAATGCATCACATGTTGTTACCTATGCCCGGATCGTTGCTGATAAAGCAGTTGCCAGGCGAATTATTATTGCAAGCCAGGACATCATTAAAATGTCGGCCAGTGTGGATGATATCAATGACTTTGTACAGCAAGCGGAAGATCGATTGAAGGGTGTAACACGCACAAGCGCCCGTAAGGAGGGTAAGCTTGCCATCGTGAACTTGGATGAGTGGCGAGAGCTCGCACGCCAACAGGCCCCGTCTGACGGTGGACTGCGCGGTATTTCGCTAGGCTATCGATCCCTAGATGAAATGACGGAAGGCTTCGAGCCGGGCGAAGTGATGATTTTAACTGGCCACACTAAGCACGGTAAGTCAAAACTTGCAGCCAATCTTGCCTGGAACGTAGCGAAAAAAGGTATCGATGTTATGTTTATTAATACCGAAATGACAAAGATGCAAGTCGCCAGGCGTATGAACGCCATGAGTAAAACTGACGAAAAGCTTCCTGGAACAATTTATGTGAACGACCGGGCAGACCTGGCACATAAGGATGTTATTTCAATTATGGAAAAGGCCAAAGAGATCGGCTGTGGCATGGTAATTATTGACCACCTCCATTTCTTCTCACGCAGCGTCGATAATCAAACGAATGAGCTTAGTAAAATTACCAAAGAATTCAAAGAAGCCGCAGTGCAGCTTGATTTGCCGGTGTTACTCCTATGTCACATTCAACAGGGTGACACGGCCAGAAGGCCAACCTTGCAAATGTTGAAGGGGTCTAGTTCGATCGCCCAGGACGCAGACATTGTGATTACGGTATGGCGCGACGATAAACCAAATGCAACTGATCCGCATACGATGGAGGTGTTGCGCCTAGCGCACCGTTCGGCCGAACGCGCAATTACCCGTATTTATCTGTACGGCGATGGCATTCGATTACTCGAGGAGAAGCCAAAGACCACGGCGCAGCAAAAACAATACTTTGAAGATACCGCGCGTATGCTCGGGGAAAAGGATGATGATGCCCTTGATTTACAAACCGGATGGGACGAAGAGCATGAAGGTGACGGAGGAACAGCTAGCAGTGCTAAAAGCAGTGAAAGTATATTGGCCTCCGGAGAAGAAAGTCAAGGTGGGAAACCGCCTCATAGCGATTAAGGATATTGTATTTGTCAAACCTATTATTCCTGATCAATTGCAACTTGGGGATTGACATTTTGTCCGAACTCATTTATGATGGGATAGTCGCACTTTAACAATTCGGTTGACCAGAGCATCAAGCAGATGAGGTAGTACCTTTTTAATTTGGAATGCCAATAACGTATTATTGGTGCTTATAAGTATAATTGCTTAAACACTTCAACCAGACGCTTGTCTGTTTGATGCTCTAGTCAGTCGACGACGAACATTAACAATTCAATTTAAGCAATCTGTTACGCCTATAGCGTAAGCGGCAATCCATGGTGGACCGGCCGGTAGATGGCTATAGGCACGTTGCGGGGAAGGATAATTAACGAAAAGAAGGAGATTCCTTTTGTTAGCTCTTACAAACCGTCCCCGCTTCGACCTGGTAACGAACCTACTTTGTGGTGTCTACATTTAGTAATCTCGTTACCAGGTTCTATGTAACAGATTGCTTAAATAATTGGGAAAGGATAACCATGCAAGAAAAATTCAAAGAACCTCGCACACTTGAAGAATTCAAAAAGTTAGCCGAGCCTGTCACTATAACTGGTGCAACCTCTGTTCTTAATGCTTTGAACAAGAAACTTGAAAAAGTGACAAAGCCACTCAAAACTGAAATCGAATTTTTCGAACAAGTACTTGAGTACAAGAAGAACAATAAACTGCCCGAAGGATTGGAATGATATGGCTCGATCTACGAAACGTAGGGAACTGCCCGTGCGTGAACAGCAGCGCTTAAAAACGCTTAAAGCTAACTTCACACCGAAGCAACGCAAGGCGTGGGCCTCTAAAGCGGGTAAGAGCTCACCCACACAGTTCACCTCGGATGCAGCGAAGAAGGCCAACGCAAAACGTTGGGAAGACTACTACGCAAAACATCCGGAAAAATTAAAATTAAAACTCGCAAAAGAAAAGGAAAGGTAACATGACAACTGAACAGAACATAACACCTGTTCCACCTACGCCTCCTAGCAAATGGGCTATAGGGTGGAAAAATAGCAAAGAGTATGGAGCCTTAATTGGCGCAACGATTATCGCACTTACATTTGTTGTAAATGGTATAGCGTTGGGCCTTTACGGCTTCGATCTTGTGCATCCATCACCAAGGATCGCGCAAGTACTTGGCGCAATATCAATGGCCTTCGCATCGTATGCGATGGGTTGGCTCGTGTGGAGTGGGGTAAGATTCCACTTGAGCGGTAATAAGAAAAGGAAATAACCAATGTCTAAAAACCCTGAGGAAGGGCGGTTCACGGAAGAAACAAAGGCTGAAAAACTACGTGAATCGCGTTTGATGACTGCGCAAATGAAACGCCAGTTACGCGCTGCAAAGCATAAGAAGGAAGCCGAGGACCAAGCGAAACGATGGTTGGCCCGTCACAGGCCCGCGCACAGCGCAGCTGACGACGATATGGTTGCAATATCAACTGCAAGCCCATTACGGGGCGGAGGTCCTTTAAATCGACGCTCACGGCGGAAATTTGCAAAGCGAATGAATATGTTCAAGCTTCCGCAAGGATGGCAGAATTTCAATAGAAATTATGCTGAACGATTCGGACATATGGAAAGCCACTCACGTGGAAACCGGGCACGCAAAGATGCCGCAAAATTAGCAAAGAAAAATAACGGCATCGCAGATGCGATTGCAAAGGGAGACAACTAATGTCAGATAACGTATACGAAGATTATGAACCACCTGTAAGCCAAGGGCTCTACCACGCCTTTGAAGATAAAAAAGAGTACACCTTCCGCATCGCTAGCGATCCTGTCGCGTACATTTCTTCTTTTACCAATAAAGGTACGGGTGAAGTAACCGATCGTATGTTGTATGCCTGGATCGTCTGGAACATTGACGAAAAAATGGCACAGGTATTAAAACTTCCCGTCACTGCATATAGGCAAATCGCCAAATATGGCGCTGACCCTGAATACGGCGATCCTAAAAACTACAACATCCGCGTTACGCGCACTGGTACTGGTCTTAAAACCACCTACGATGTTGTCGCTTCACCAACTAAGAACGACCTTGCAGAAATCGCACCTGAATCTGTTGAGGCAATCCTAGCGGTCGATATCATCGAGGCAGTGTCTAAGGGCAAGGGCGTATCAAACGTCAACTGGCTACGCGATGTTGCGGCTAAACAAAAAGATGAAGTAAAACCGGCTGATCCTGAACAAAACCAAAACGTCAAAACCGATGATAAAAAACCATCTGAACCTGGCGAAGAGCCCTGGTAATGAGCGAGCTTGAACAATGGCAGAATGATATTAGGGTGTATGATGAGAAGTACGAGACTTTGTACGTAAAAATCAAAGAACACACTAATGCTGCCACCAAGCTCGTCCGTGGCCAAGCAACAACCCCTATGCTAGAAAAGTCTGCCGTTGAACTCGCACTATGCAACCAACAGCTAGTCGACATACGAGCAATGGCTGGCACAATTTTCCGAGGAACCAATAAGTTTTACGAACTAACCAAGGGAGCCTGCAAAGCGAACCTGATTAAGGAGAAGAATATCGCCGAGGAAGCGGCCGAGAGCGAAGCGCTTGCGCTATCAATCGAGGAATTTACGGTGATGGATCAGGCTGCATATAACCTGGACATCGCCGACAAAAGGTATGAATCAACAAATACGATGATTCATACCCTGCTTGTGGAGCTAGGTTATGGAAAAGCCAAAAGCAATAGTAAAAATACCAGTGACGTTCATTAAATCGATTGCAAAAAAGATTCAAGTGGAAGTCACGCCGTTACTGCAATTTGAAAATTTAACAGACTTACGCGTACGACTACGACCGGCGGGTGGCGCTGCCAGAGTAGACCTGATCGTAACATGTAGCATTACAGCCGTGGCGTTGATTATTATCGTCGCAGTCCTTATGCTACTACTATGACGCAGGAGTTTTTCATACCCGTTCGGATGCCAGGCTTAAATGAATTCCTGGAACAGGCATACATTAGCCGGTATCTGGCGGGCCAGATGAAAAAGGAATGGACCGAGTTGTCGAGCCTCTACGCGAGGCAGGCAAAACTTGGTCACTTCACAGAGCCCATTACAGTGGAATTCCACTGGTATGAACCGAACTACAAACGCGACCAAGATAACGTTGCATTTGCGAAAAAGTTTATATTCGATGGGCTTCAAGACAAACAGTACCCTGTGATTACAAACGATAATTACAAATGGGTAAAAGGTTTCTCTGACGCTTTTCACTACGAAGGTAAAGAAGGCGTTCGCGTAGTAATGAAAGAAGTCGAATATGTCAGAACTATTAACATGGATGGTGGAGGCAAGTGATGTAGAACTTTATACGTTTTTGATCATATGTTTCATCACAGTAATCGGATTAGTAATAAGTATCTTGGAGGATATTCATGGCAAAGAAAAAACACGAACACGGAGAGCTATATTTGCACGCAAAGCGCGAGCTAGAATTAGCCGGTTTATCAACGCCCAAAGGACAAAACGACACCGCAATGTACAGCACCACCCTACGCCTCATCGACACGCTTGAACGCGGTACTAAAACCGAATTCCAGCGTAACGTAGTCATTGAGTTTTTCGGAGCCCTAGCTAGGCACGTAGAGATCGGCAGCATTACCGATAATCCAGAAGACTGGGAGCCTGCAGAGGGTATTGCCGAAGGGCTCATGGTCAATAAACGCAATAAGGTATACTTCTCGAGAGATAAGGGTATCAGTTGGGTGAATAGTGCCGATAACACCTCTGGTATATCAGATCACTATGAAGCACCACCTGAAAAGGAGGAATCAGATGCCAGCACAGAAACCAAAGAAGACGTTTAAACTCCAAAAGGCTAGCGATCTTGAGGACATTGAGTTTTTGCCAACCGGGATGCCTGGCCTGGACAAAGTGATCGGCGGCTTTCCGATCAAGCGCATCACCGAAATATATGGGCTAGAGAAGGTTGGTAAAACAACACTCACCCTTATGTCACTCGCGGCGCTGACGCAGAAAAAAAAGCGGGTTATCTTTATCGATGTTGAGAACTCTTTCAATAAAGACAGGGCCGAGGAACTAGGTGTGAATCTACCTTACCTGTTAATTGCGAAAGAGTTCATCCTGGAAGACGTTGCGCAGCTCATCATCGACAACGTTGAAAATGCGCACGCCATTGTCCTGGATTCGCTACCACAGCTCATCCCGCGCAGGGAGGCCGAGGGCGAGTTTGGCGATGCCAACATAGGTATTAAGGCTAAAGTAATTAACGAGCTCATGCGACGCGTTACGCCGAACCTAGCAGCAGGCAAATGTGCACTGATCGTTATTAACCAGCTTCGGCCAAACCTTGACCCATACGGCGAAAAGTACATTACGCCTGGCGGATATGCGACCAGGTATATGGCAAGCCTCCGGCTGCTATTAAAATCTGGAGCGGCCGATCGTATAATAAGAAGTGAAAAGGGCGAGAAAGTACAAGTGGGCCATAGACTGCACGTCGTTGTTAAGAAAACAAAGACCGGCCCACACGAAGGCAAAGAGGTTGTATTCGACCTCATGTACAAGACACCAAAACCAGTAACCGAAGAGGACGAGGATGAAGCTAACGCAGCAACAACTAAAAAACCTGCACCGAAACAACGGCGTAAAGTTTAAAGCACTCGCACACGCGTGTGTTGACTGCAATCTATTGTGGCATCCTCTGGTAATGACGTTTGATCATCGAGACAGGAGCAAGAAGGTGAATTACATCCCAAAGCTTCTAATCGATGATCCGGCGATCTTCGATGCAGAAATAGCTAAGTGCGACGTGGTGTGCTGGAACTGCCACCAAATCCGAGAATATCTAAGAGACCTCAATATTCTTAACATAGGCGATTTGAAACGTGATCAATATCGCTTTTACGAACGACTGGTGCCCTACCTATGTGGCGGGGCCATACTACGAAACGACGCATACAAATTCGTACCGGCAATAGGACCGCGATGAAACGCACACCAATTAAAAGGTTTGGCCGCATAAGCCAAGAACGAATGGACCGACGGGTGCAGTGGATCGCAGACCATCCGCCAAAGGAAACGCCAGATGGCCGCAAATATTATTTTTGCCACATCTGCGTGTACTTCCAGGAGGAGCCGGCCGTAGCGATCGTATGGTTTAATCGTTTCGTACTCGAGCATAAAGAAGCTAAAGGCCACCTGGTTTTTGGCGAATCACAAGAAGACGATAATCTAGGTCCCGCACATTGGGACTGCAATAACGAGAAAGGATCACAGCAATTATGGCAGATGAAATCGAGCCCCCAAACGGGCAAACCGAATCCGTATATTTAAAGCCTGGCGTTCATGTACGCATAGGACAATTGATAAGTGAAGACATGGTTGATCGTAACCGCAAACGCATTCCAATAGAGATATGGGAAGAAATGAAACCTGGCAGTCATGAGGTGGTACCTAATTTGGCGGAAGGTGATGTTGGTTATTTTTACGATGCAGGCAATGATCGAAGTGGAAGAATAGAAAGCCAGGGTGGTAAAACGTATACAGTATGGAGCCAAGCATGGGTAAACTCTTAATCCTTATAGTTTTGGCTGTAATGTTTTTCATTGGCGGCACCCGCCCGGAAATGGCCGAATTCTTTAAATCTGGTAATCCAGTAGCCGTTTCACAGCCGAAGACGACTATTGATCCATCTCCAATTCCAAAGCCCCTCACAGAGCCTCTAAACGCGCCGGTTATGCCACCAACAGAGGTAGCTCCGGTAGTTAAGGACATCAATGTCCCTCACTCTACCCCCGTTGCGCCAGTAAATAATGAGGCTATCACATGGAATCGCTTGATCGCCGAAGGTTTTTCGCGCGAGCAAACTGCCGGCATCATGGGTAACTTGAAACAAGAACATAACTTCAACACGGATGGCGATGGCCTGGCGCAATGGACCCAAGATCGCTATAACAAACTTATGGCCAAAGCTAATAACCAGGACATCCACGTGCAGCTCGACTATTTAATGGAAGAGCTCAATGGCAATTACGCGCATGTGAAAGAAACGATCCTGGCATCCGGGCTCGAAGGCTCAATGCTCACATTCCAAAATAAATTCGAAAAATGCGGTGACTGCCGCGAAGCAACGCGTTTCAACTACGCATATGAAATATTAGGAAAGTATTAAATGTTTATGCAGCAAGCAGTACCGGAGGGCGAAGAGAGCAAGCACATCGCTAGTGATGCGTGCCCTTGCCACCCTATTATCCGCAACCATAATGGTATGCTCTTTTTGTGGCACCGTTCATTCGATCACCGCGAATGGTGGATGGCTATAGAAGTTCTCCTGGGCTTTCGCTGCAAGGAACACCTGGCGTTTATCGACCGTGAAACATATAAGGTTGGACAGCCTCATGAACACACCGGCGAGCCGGCCGAGTACTTCGAATATGAACACAAATTGTAAAACCAGCCCGAGATGGACTGGTTTACCTCGATAACCCCTAAGGGTTAAAGTAAGTGTTCGTGCTGCCGTTAGGCAGTGAGAGACTTATGTGTGAGGTGGAGTTTTGGGGGGTGTGTTTGTACGTAAGGTGCCGAGCGCTGTTCGACCATCGCTCATACTTAAAATGTACCAGTTGTGCTTCGCCTACGCAATAGGTAAATTACTACGGCCGCAAGTACGATCGCAACCAACAGATACCAAAGGCTTATTCCTACTGACGTTAATAGCCAGTAAAATATTACAACTATGATTAATGCAATTAGAATATCCATTAGACTTTTTTCTCCGATTTCTTGAAGTAACCAGCTAACCAAGGTAAAAGACCCTGCGCGAAAGTTACGATTAATATTACTGCAGCAACCGCTTGCTGCGCTTGTTCTGGTAGGCCGTCAGGCACCGTAATGCCGAACACGGTAAGAATACCGACGATCGACGCGATGATGATACTAGCCCCACCAACAGCACTCATTTTAGCTGTTGGTGCAGCGGATGGTTGGTTGTATGTTTTGACTTCGGCCATATTATTTTCCTCCTATAGAAGAAATTACGCTTGTTATTGCTTTACCGACAGCTGCAAAGAATTCAGCCATCACGCTAATGAATGCCGAGAGTTTGCTATCTTGTTCTTTGTCATAATCAGTTGGACCGTCAGTCGGTGGTTTAACGTACGTACCAACAGTCGTCACTTGGGTAACAGGTGCCGTCGTGATCGAAGTGTTTTTAAGCACGCGGCTAGTTTCTTTCCCATCAGTTAGTGTCACCGTGAAGATACTCGTGCGAACACCATTCCGACCAACTGTTGTCACTTCAACCGATCCGTACGGTTTTGCGTTGTCCTCTATTGTCTTGATAGGGAACGGTATTGTTTCTGTTTTAACCTCTTCGATTGTAGTCACCACAGGTGCCGGTGGTGGGGTTACAGGAGGCCACAAAATGTTATTCCATTTTGCAGGGTTGTTGATCATATCAACAAGGGTGTCGCGCTGTTCAGCGATTCGAGCAGGGCAAGCCGTGTTGAATATTTCCTGGTGCAGCATGATCGAAAGTCCAGTTGGATAACCGGCCTCCATGAGTTCTTCGTCTACAGGGCGAAGCCAGTCAGCAATTGCCATAAGAGCTTTTTGCGGCAATACTTTATTCGTAAAGTTACCACAGTTTTCAAGTCCTACGGAGTGTACGTTCGTATTCCAGTCACCACAGTGCCAGGCTACATTCTGCCAAGGACTGACCATAAGGTCAATCAGCTTGTACCCATACTTATTGCTGCTATCCGGAGCGCCCGCAAATTGCGCCATCGAATAAGTTACTTGTCCCGGTCGGCTTGGGTGTTCGTGGTATGGATAGATCGACCCACCGCCATAGCCACGATCTTTACCGATCGTGCTGAACCAGTCTTGAATAGTGATGTCCGGAGTATCAGGAAAATCTGGACCGGTTGAGTGATGTAAAACAAATATGTTTACAGGATATTGTCGTTGACCATCTTGCATTATGATTGCCCCTGATCTTGCTCTTCGGCATCTTTTTTAGCTTGTTGCCATGTAGGTTCTGGAACAACACCAGGGCCATATGCATCGTGCTCAAAACCCTTTCCCTCGGTTTGCTGATCGATACGTTTGCGCTCGATATCAGCTTGTGCCGATGCTTGCATTGCTGCTACCTCGGTTTCAGTTGGTACGTGTGCCATCTGGCTCCTCCTTTACTGCGCAATCTATAAACGCGTTAGGATAATAATAACATGGGCGGATAAATAAACGATCAATCACAGGATAGTAATAGATGAGAACAGCAACAGTCAATGTGCCGACTGTTGCGAAAAACCAGAGTAGGATTTTTCCGAGAATATTTACAAATTTCTTCATAGTATTACCTAACACCCAATATAGCACCTAACCCACCAATTAAGTCACGTACAGGGGCTTTAATATACTGGTCAACAATGTTGTTAATCCCCTGCAATGTTTGCTGGATAGGATTTTGCTGCACACCTGTCTCATCTTCGGGATCGGTAACCGTAGGAGGCGGCGGCGGAGTGCCATTAGCAACGCCTCCTGGCGACGCTTGATTCGAAGTACTATTATTTGCCTGGCCGTTAACGCGCTGGTTATCTAGGCGATTAGAATCATTCGAGGGAGCAGTGTTACCGCCACTAGGATTAGGATCATCAGATGTTGGCACCGCCTTCGTTACAATAAAAGGCAAACTAACATACGCGTATTCAACGTTGTAGCATCCAAACAAATAAGGGACACAAGCGGTGTGGTTGAATGTTATGAAACAACTCGCGCCCTGACGCACATCATCTGGCACTTTAGAAATGTTCCTGGCTAATGTCCGATCAATTGGTCCAGGAGGTAGTATAGATGTCACAACATCCTCGCCGGTTTTAAGATCAGGTAATGTATCAGTGTACCCGTAATTACAGATCAATTGCCGTTTAACGAGCACCTTTCCGGCATACAATTTGCTACCATCAAAATAACCCTGGATGATATCACCTGTTGCGTACTCATCTTTGGCCAGCGGTATAGGAGTCTTATAACTCGACAGACGCGTTGTAGCGGCCATGATGTATGTCACGGTAATAATTCCCAAAATAACCGCTGCGATCGTCACAAGCGTCATCATGAAATAATCACTAAACCGAAAACCTTTGAGCTTACGCCCGACTGTTTTTTTGAGTGATTCGAGTGAGCTTTTCAATCGCATTTTGGTTTTCCTCTCTATTTGATAGTAATTGTTGCTCTATGAAATAACGGCGTCTTCGGTTGTGCACCGTTGACGAACCGACGATAATTATGAATAATAGAATTCCTATAGTGATCATCTAGCTTGGGCATCCAATACTCCACTGATACGATTAAATGCGGCCGTATTATTGACCAGAGCTGCTGTGTTTGTCTCAATAACCTTGCTCGATTGCTCAATGGCAACAGTCGACGCCTTGCTATCAAGAGACGCCTGTAACGCCAAGGTGATATATTTATCAGTATTCTTTCCATCCCTTATAACCATATATACTGCAATAGCCGCAGGAAAACCTACTTGGCTTATTGCAGCCAACCAATCCACAGTTATACTCTTTCACAGGTGTTACAAGGTGGTAGAAAAGAAAAGCTGCTCATGCCCCAATTATGGAATACATGAGCAGCAATAGTCAAGCAACTAAACGGTTTAAACGTAACCGAGTTCTTTTAGACGCTCGTAAATTTCAGCGTCACTCTTCTCACGGTGATTCTTTTCAGAAAGCGGGACCACAAAACCTTCAACGGGTCGGATGTGGGTGTGCGGAGTAACTTGGTCAAAAACGTCCACAGTCTTCCCGTTAACACGCTTGAAGCCCATACCAGGCTCGCTCTGTGGAACAGCACGTTGATAAGGGCTGTTTGCAGCTTTCGCCGCTTCGTCAGCCGCTTTATTACTTTTATCTTTAGCATTATCCTTAGCCGCTTTTCTAGCTGCTTCGGCCGCTTTTTTACTGGAGGTGACACTGCCGGTACGAGGCTTCGTAGTCTCGGGTGTATCAAGAGTTTCTTCACCACTATCTTGATCATCGTCACCATCTTTTTTACCAGCACCTTCAACACCATCACCGTCGCCGACAAAAACTGTTTCCTCATCAATTTCCGTGCCTGGATCAGCAAGGTCCAACTCTTCTTTGAGAGCTGATTTAAGGTCTTTTTCGTCGACGACTTTATCATCGGTTTTGTTGCGGTAAAGGCTTTTACCGTCTTGCGCTTTTACAATTCGTTCGTAAACTGCCATATAATTATTCCCCTATCGGTAGTTTAAGTTTATTATTTCTTGTACGTGATCGCTTTAACAGCGGCCATCTGTGCTAATACTAACTGACCAACGGCCAATTTGTCGAGGTCATAACCAAGCGCCTCACTTGAAGCGGTGCCATTACCCTCGTGGACGATATCAAGAACTGCGGCCATATGTTCCTTAATCTTTTGTACTTTTTCATCGCCGGATGGATTAAATGAAAGGCCAACTGCCTTTTGGCCAAATGATAATTCTTGTTCTTTTCGTGCTTCTTCTTGTGCTTCTGTTGCTGTTGCTGGGCTCATCATACTATTTTCTCCTCTTAATACTATTTCTCAAATTTTATTATACTACTTCTTTTGAAGATTCTTCTGTCGGGACTTAATTGAGCGGGTAGTAAGGTTGAGTTTCAATCCGTCGTATGTCTCGATTAAATCGTCCGTCATCTGATCACCATATTGTTTCGAATAAGGGGTGAACTGTTCACGGAGATAGGCATTGTACGATTGTGCTGCGGCCTGGGCGTCGGCCACATCGCCTCGGGCAATTGCATCGTTAATGTATTTGTTTACAGATGCTTTATTAGCTGAAACTTTATCGGTGATCTTATAGAATTCAGTTTGTGCTCGAGACCCATTGCTACCTGACACTACATTCTTAACTTGATCAACTGGACTTTTGCCACCCAGGAGGCTCGCAGACACGCCCTGTCGCGCGTTTGCAGCTTGATATGGTGAAACACCCACCTTGGCTAGTGCGGCGTCAATAGGCGACGTTTTATCGGTGATTTGCTGTTCGGGTGTAAGACCCTGCGCACTATCCGGAACAACTTCACGGCCAGTAAAGAAGCTGTGATTTGTGGCGTTCTCGATAGGCACGCGGGCAAGCGGGCTCGAGATAACCGGTGCGGACCCAAGTATTGCATCCATGCTAAGTTTGCCATTCTTCTCAACTTGTACCGGTTGTGCGTAACCGATCGTCTTCATGAAAAGTTCTGCAAAACTTTGTGAATCCTGCCCGGCTAATTTGTCCAGGGCAACTTCAATATTGTTGCCGAATACTTTAGCGGCATCGTTCTTTGGAATTTTGATCACATCAGTGTAACGGCCACTCGCATCTTTATTATCGCCCAGGATAATAACAAAGTTATTTTCCCTATCTGTTTCGCTAAGGTTGTTAAGCACATCAGGGTACATTGTACGGTTCCAAACATAGCCGCTCACGGCAGGAAGCGCCACGCCGGCAGCGAGCATTCCAACCATTTTCTTGGGGTCCTCGCGGATGGCATCGACGACACGCTTGTTACCCTGTACAATCGAGTTAAAAAACGGTGTGAAGTTATTAAGCACTCGTGACACCGTACCGCCGTTTTGGAGGTCTCCAATTGCGTTCCTGGCAGCAAGTGCGGCTGCAGGATCAGACATACCTTTTTCAATAGCGGCCCTAGCTTCGGCCAAACGCGGGGCATACTCAAGTGCGCGACCTGTTTTCGTAACAACACTGCCGTATGCCTTAGCCAGTGGGACAATACCGCTGTATTTACCAAGAATCCGAGCAGCTTCTTTAAACATATTCGTAGGAGTTTTAACCTCAACGCCACTAATTTTCTTGGTGACATCACGAACGATTTTATCCGTGTTACCTTTATCTGTGAATACACCGGCAGCACCACCACCAGATTCGGTAATTTGTTTAGCGAAGTCACTATTGGTTAATGAATCCATGAATCCAGTCACCCACCTCTTTGCGTATGGGATGAGTAATAGCCGGTCAGCCACTGGAATGTTTTTAGAAGTCAGCCAGTGAGTACCAGTATCACGAATGGAGTTCTTGACCAAGAAGGCAGGGGAGAGCACTGTAGCGGCCGCTTTAAATGGCTTGGATGTAGCATTAAAGATTTTCTCCATAACACCGGTCTGGATATCATTCTTACCCTTGTACGCATCAGCAATATATTGAGGTAAGGCGATTCGTTCCTGAATACCATTATTCCAGCCGGACACCGCTTCGTAGCCATCTGGCACATCGGCGTCTGCATGGGCTGCAGCTTCATCCATGTTGCCTTTGATCTTGCCGGCAATTTCATCGTACTGACTTTTCGTGTAGCCAATTTCGTCCAGGAGATTATTAACCTTAGCATCACGACTGCCAATGCTGCGTTTAAGACGATCGATGTCAGCGCGGGAGCCGTTCTCGATAAGGTTACGAACAAATGATGCGGTGTCCTGGGCGCCCATCTTAGAGCCTGTCGTCGCCGCTTGGGTGCCAGCACCCTCAATGATTCCCTCATCGATAATGCCCTGGGCCTTCGTGCTACCTTTAGCACGTTTAGTAATTGCGCCCTCTACCTGGCGGGCAAGATCAGTCATTTCATCAGGAGCAGTACGAGAAACTTTCCCAGTTTGGGAAGTAGCTACATCACCGCCAAGGCCAGACACGGTAAAGTCGGCAGCGCCCATACGTTGGCCACCACCTTTTAGTGCAGTACTTAACCCCTTCTTCTCGAGGTTATTCATTTCAGTTTGGAGTTTTCGGACTGTGCCAGAATCGCGTTTGATCAATTTATCTAATTGCGTCCTGATAGGGCGAAGTTCTTGATTGTCCCCTGCAAGGCTCATACGAGCCGTCACGTCGTCTGCATTGCGCAACTTGACTACCATATCAGGTGCAACGTCCGCGATCGCCTGGGCGCTCTTAAATATCTTATTTTGCTGTATGATGTTTTCAGTTTTCATGGCTGAACGGGTGACTGCCTCAAATGGGTCTTCGATTACGAACTTACGATCATCGCCCATGCCTTTAACTGCCTGGACAATATTCTTGCTGATGTTATTCGAATTCGTAGAAGCAAAGGTCTTTTGATTTTGCTGGATGTAATCTGCAATATTAAAGCGCGTAAAGTAGTGGGGGTTGAATTCCTTGATAGCAGTATAGCCCTCTTCGGAAATAAACCCATTGTCTTTCAAACGGGTTAGCTGGTCGTCCTGGAAGTCGATAATACGTTGAGTGGCCGCTTGCACTTGTTGGAACTTTTCAGGTCCAAGGCGCTGTTGCATTTCATCTAGTTTGCGAGCTTCGGCCGCCACAGTTTCAGGACCATATACCTGGGCTCGGTCATTCGTCACCTGTTGCGCGACACCGTACGTTTTTACATCTTCGCTAAGGTTATTCTTACGAACGTAATCAAAGTCAGATACGACGCTCTGCAGCCTGGCAGCGCCAGCTTCATCCATACCGTTGCGTAGCTGTGCGAGCGCGTGGGGATCATCTGCGGCGTCTAGGACTTTGCCAGTTGCTTTGGTGTATGCTTTGGTCAAATCTTTAAGTGGAGCATTCGAATCAAATAACTGCTCATTCAATTTACTCATGAAGCCACGGTCGCTCTTATTATCTTTCATGATTTGCTCACGACTTTTAAAGGTGACGCCTGGATGATTTTCTGTTGGCAGTACATCACCTGGCGTGACACCATTTGGCTCATCCGGCGCAGCTAGGCGAGATGTAGGAGGTACTACCTCCTGGGCGAGGTTGCCCACTGGATCAGCCAATGTTTCACTAGCCGTTTTAGCGCCAGGAACTTGCATGTAGCCACCCTCGCGCATTGCTCGAGGCTGCGCGTTGAAGTCGGTAATACCTTTCTTCACTGCGTTCGCTCCGCTGCGGGCACCGGCTTTAATTCCAGCACCGACTAATTCCGATCCTGCGCCCATTGCAGTTGGAAGCGCATAATTCGCTATGGCGGAGAGGGGAGTAACTTCATTCCCCTGGATGGCGTCATTCGCATTTGCTGCAGTGCCATATACGGCCGCTTCTTTGGCGTTATTGAGGAGTGCTTTTTTGGCACCAGCTTTCAAGCCTTCTTTAGCTATATCAACAGTGGCAGATGCACCACGAGCAACAGGTATAACGGAAGCGGTATCAACACCGGCACCAACGAATTGCTTCGCAAAGCCGACATTCTGTTCTTCTGGTCCGGCACGCACGATACCTTTTTTGGTAACGGTAAGCGTGTTGCCAATGATGTCTTTGGTTAATTCATTAAATTGGGTTTTAAGCTCATCCTGGTTGATCTTACCCTCGTTGTATTGGACATTCAGATCGCTAATTTTGCTTTGCATATCATCAGGATGCAGTGCCGTATCAATAGTTGTAATAGCTTTGCGAGGAATACTAGTGGCCGATTCGTATGTGCCTTTGGCTACACCCCCAATAAAATCAAGCGCCTTCTCTAAAGGGTTTTTACCATCATCTTTGTTTTCATCCTTTGATTTCTGCTCTTGTTCTTGTTGGCGTAATCGGGCAGCCGTTGCATCTTTACGCTTTTTCAACTCTTCCCGCGAGCTCTGTTGGATGTAATCTATGAAATCTTTATAGCCTGCCATACATTATTACGATGGCGACCAGCCACCGCCTCCACCACCGCTAGATACACCTCCGCCATTGACGCCGAAGAGCGGCCGGTTGTTGCTATTAGCAAAGCTCGTGCCGTAGTTTGTATGGCCATAAATATGTGGATATTTCTTAATGAGGTCCTGCATAATATCCTGGGCTGTTGATTTAGGATTAATACCCTTGTTGTCTTTTAAATACGTTTGAAGTGTAGCCTGATCACCATTCTGAATAGCCTCAACGACACCGTGCGTATTGTTGTAATCGTTGACGTATTGCATGTCGAATGGATTTTCAGACTTGGAAAGAATGTCAGCCGGGCGAACACCAGTGACTTTTGCATACTCGCTAATATCGATAGGCTTGCCATCTGGATCGAAGAAATCAAACCCGCCATCATCCTTACGACGCACACTATATTTAGATGGATCCATTTTGTCCTGCAGGGCTTTTATTTGCGCCTGTCGTGCCGCCTCTGCTTCTTTAGCCTGTTGGTTAGCAACTTCACCGGCATAGTCGCCTACGCCAGCTGCAGGCTTCGCTAGGACATCTCCGAAAAGTCCCTGGACAAAACTATTCACAGCGCCATTGCTCGAGCCAGCATTGCGATCCCCGCCTTGGATGCCGGCGAGAACTGCTTGGGATAACTGTTTAAGTTTGTCTTCCATACTGTCTTAATCCTATCACCTTTATTACATGTAAACCTGTTTAGCAAGCGCAATATCTTGTGGACGATAACCCTGGCCGGCAAGACTAGCAATGAATTGCGATACACCCTGTTGACTGTATGACTGTGTACGGCTAATAATATCGAGCGCTTTGTCGAGTTCATTCTGCAGGGAGAAGCTTTTTTCTTGGTTAGCCAAATCGGCCATAGCTGCGTCGAAATCGATCTTAGCGGACTTATCGGAAAGGGTTTGTTTTTCACCGGCACGAATATCACCGGTTGCAAGGTCTTCAAGTGTGCGATCAGCCAATAACTTTTTAGCACCCTCATTGTTTTTAAACTCTTGAATCTGTCGGCCAGTCGAGACGTTACGATCAGATAATTGTTTAGAGATTTCCTGTTGGCCAAGTCCAGTGTCAGTACCGCCGGCTGCAGCAACTTCTTCTTGCAGGCCGCGCCTGGCTTCATCGAATTGGCCACCTTCATCAGTGAGGAACTCACTTCGCTTTGTGCCTATATCTGCCAGGACATTCGCCAGGTCTTCACCCGTGCGTACGCGCGAGGTTGAGTTATCAGCTACAGTGTTTTCTTTAGTGATTCGGTTCTGTTCATACGCAAGATCAGTTTCTTGTGTTCTTTGCGTACGGCTGATACTAGTTTTTTCCAGAAAGTTATTGAGTTTCTGCGCATATAGAGGAGTAACGTCGCTAGTAGCATTTTGCTTTGCCCGGTTGTAATTCCCTAGAATATCAAAATTAGGCAGCTTCGGTTGAGCCGCCAATTGGTTTTGTAATGCCGCGAGTTGCGCGGACATTTGCGCCCATTTCTGATCGCCGGCACTATCAACGGCAGGAGCGGGTGCGGGTTTTGAGGCAGTGGCAGACTTGTACGCCTGGTTCATCGACGCCTGACCCTTATCGATAGTTTTTAAGAGATCGTCAGCCGGGTTACTAAACCAGTTTGTAACAGTGTTAAACGCGCCGGATGCGAGGTTTCCTATATCGCCGAAGAGACTCATTTATAGCTAGTATCCTTTCTTGTCAATATTATGTATCATTAACAGTTTTTAGTCCACATTGATTACGCCGCGTTGAATATACTCTCATATGGCTCATCCATTCCTTCATTTTCGAAAATAGCATATTTAATCTGAAACAATATATCCTGCATTAACGTATCGTAAGCTAATGCCGGACCAGAAATAGCACCAGCTTCATGAATGAAGTATACATTTGTCTTATCTACTCGGAATAATATAGCCTCATAAAATGGAATACCCCCGGTATAAAGGTATGAAGAATATTGCCCTTCGAAACCACTTATTGCTGCCGGTACCTGACGCGCCAAAAACCTCACCGATACCCGAGGAATAAACCGTTGCTTATGCGGGATCGTTTTAAAAATAATGCGTTGAATGCCCGGACTTGAAGTATTCAGATGTATTACGGTGCCACCGTTCATGGTTAGAATTTTCAGCCGGTCTTTACCTGGAGCTGAATCAATAACTAAATGGGTGTCCTCACTCGAATAAGCTAACTCATCACGAATTGTCTTGCCGTTAACCGCCGCAATAATTCCAGTACGCCTACTCATCCGATAATCTCCACAGGGTCTTTTAAAATGACATACCCAAACCTACGCGTGCCAAGGGAGGTCTGCACCCCCTGAAAGAGAATCGTGTCTGCAGTCGCCTTAGCCTTGGCGTATGATTCGAACAGCGGGCCAAACTCTAATTCATCATCTTGAAGCGCGGATGGCACAGCCGATTCACTCTTACTATACGCAGAACAAAGCATGTACGAAGGCGGATAGCCCACTTCATGTACAAGATTAACTACGCCTGCGACAGCTTTAATAGTGCCATGCATGTGCATACTGATCTGTTTCGCCGGAGTATAGAGGCTGTACGACCGTGGAGTATTGTCGTTTATATTCGTGCCGCCACGGTTAGGGTCCAGGAACTTTGCACCGTAGCGTGCGTTAGGCTGCGGCTTTGCCGTTGTAAGCACAGAAGATGGGGCTTTATATATCTCGCGCAGATCGAGCTTAAAAACGCGTAAAAAGCCCTTAATTCGCACCGTATTGGTATTAAAACCGGAATCCCAAAAGAACGTGTAGTGGATGCCGTCAGGAAAAGATCGCAAATTACCCGACATTTTTCCGGGATCAGTAAGAAATGCATCGCTACTTACCGACATAGAAGATAATATTACTTCAAACGCTGGAGCGTAGGGCAGCGTGTGGCCATACACTTTAAGACGTTTCCAACCGGTCGTGTGGCCAGTCATATTAAAAGTCACATCAATATAGCGCTCAACATGAATATTTAAAAACTTCCAACGCGAATCCATTGCTTTTTGATAATCGTTAGCACGTTGTATAGGAATTCCCTGTTGTGAGAATACCGCGCCGTATCTGCCATTTTCCATGTTAAACCTCCTCGAGATCGCCTACGCGCCAGGTGGTATTCGAGTTTGGATCGCGGCCATCGATGCGACCATCACCGGTGACGCCATCAATAAGAATTTTGCCTACTTCTATTGTGTCAGCCATGTTGCCCGAGACTTGCATTTGATCAAAATTCAGACTGTTCGAACTAAGTGAGGCTCGCTTCATTTGCGAGAGTGTCGTGCTGCCAGGATCGCTGGCGATTGTACGGCGCATAAACCCATTAAATCCAGCATTCTCGTAGGTGTAACCCTTACCTTGGTTCATCAGTCTGGCCCGTCACTTCCTCCACGATATTGAAGTGGTCGTAGAACGCTTCGATAGATTGAGGCGGTCCATTGATCGCGCCGATGATCTTAACGTTAACAGTAGTCCCGTTAGGTATAGGCTTGCGATCGTTTGCATACGTAATCTGATGTGCAGGACCCACGATTTCACCAACTGTAATTGGCTTATTGTCATCGACAATAATTTGAATTTTTAAACCATTAGCATCATGAGAATACACGTAAGCACCCACGAATTGCTTTATGGCCTCTGTACTGTAGTTAGTTTTTCCGAGGTCCATTTCAAATGAAATCGCTTGATCATCATCAAGATCACCCGTATCATCGATGTAAGAATAGCCTGTATCAGAGAAGAAATATGGTTTACTGAATCCTGTCGAACTGTCATTGACGTACATTAACGATTTGTGGTGCAAACTATCAATTGTCCAAGTGTTCGATCCGAAGTCATATATGACGCGTGTAGGCAAGTTATTAAACAACCCGATATATAACGTGTATTCGCCATCATCGATGCCTGCAGCGGCGCTACGTAGCTGTGAGAGCGGTATTTTAGACATAAGCTCGTTATGAATACCGCGCGAAATGTACTCTTGCTGGCCGGAGCCTTCGTTACGCGCGTATATGCGCCCGCGCGAGGATGTCCAAATAACCCAATCATCATCGATATTTCGGATCGTACGCTGCGATATACAGCCTACGCTCTTATTGAAAGCAATCGTAGTGTTGCCATCAAACTTATTTGAAGTATTAAGTGTGTAGACAAAAAGACGATTGGTGGATTCGATAACACCGGTAATAGCATTGCTTGAATCTGTACCTGGCTGCACTGCGGTCCAATCAGATTTATCTAGCGTAGGGTAGTCAACATTCCAAAGTGTTGAAAGCTGCGTGTATCGACCGGTAAGATAAACCTCATCGTTGTTCGAGAATACGTAACTTAGAGCGGTCGTCAACTGGCCAGTGCCATTACTCGAAAGCAGGATATTCGCACCAATTGTCGCGTCATTATAAGTGGCCGCAAGTTTAATCGAATTATCATCCCCAGGAATACGGATCACATAATATGTCGTATCAGCAGTCATGCCCCCTGGTATAGTTCCTACCGTATAGAATTTAACCGGTGTTCCCGTAGGAAAATCAGTAAGGCTAAGATCAGTCGGGAAGTTAATTGTTTCTGTGGTATTATCGGCCGTACCATCTGTACGGGTAATAGGTAGGTATTGAATTTGATTAGTGGTTTTATCGACATCATAAACCGTTAAAGTGTAAAGCTTGATTGGCTTACCTGATTTATAGATATCAATAACCATCCCTGGTTTTACATAACGAACCGATTGGAGGTCTAATTGCATCGCCTTGACACCTTGAAGCGAGGTGTACATGGCGAGCTCCGTGAGCTCGAGATAAGCTCCACCTTGGTTGGCAGATATGTTTATTCGATAATATCGGTACGCAGTAGTGTTCGAAAAACTATATGTGCGTGATTCCGAATTAGCCCAGTTGGGCACATTCGTTCGAGAGTCTAAAGATGTCCAAGCAATATCATCATTCGAGCCTTCGAATGTCCACGTCTTAGGGCCTTGATTTAAATCTCCACCCAAAGCATTGGCCGATAGGCCGGTTACAGCATAGTAAGTTACGACCTTCGCGTTCCCCGACCCAAAATCATATTTCAGCCAACCTGTTGTCACGGCAGCTGGGCCAACATGCCACATACCAGCCTCCCTATCAGTCGTGATTCGGTCGAATCCACGCCAGGCAGCGTAGTCAGGACTGTATTCAGTTGAGGCAGATGCGACACCGAAAGGTGCCGTAGCAGATGTCATAGCCGGAATCTGGTTAATTAAGGTAGGCGTGACATATGTATCAGTTTGATCACCGCGAATAAACGTAAATGCGCCCGTTCGAGGGGAGCCCTTGTAAATACGATCAGGAAAGATTTGAGCGCCAATTTTCACGTTGGCTGCGTGCAGCACACCCCGGTAAACAACGAAATATTTCGGAGCCGGACAAAAAAGAAGGTTGCGCGTAAGCGAGACATCCATAACACTATTGATGTTTCGAGAAGCAAACGGTATACCATCAGCTGTTGTATATCCAGAGATGAATACCTCATCACCAAAATCGCAAAAGAAAACTTCAACACCCGCTGGAATATCGCTAATTACCGTGGTCCAAGTCCCACCAACCTCCTGAACACGTATAAGAGTAAAAGTACTGGCATCATTGAGCACAGCAACAAACTTACGAGGGCCAGAAGTAAACTGCGCCGTATGAGCGCCGCAAGGGAGTTTTCCTGTCGTTGAGAATTGTGCGCCATTTTTTGAGTACCCATTCCGGCGAACAGGTGCGCCAATTACTTCATTAAAACGTAAGTTCCTACCGTTAAAAAGCTCATTCGCTTTACGATTGAGCCATGTACTCGCATTCTGAATTCCCTGGCTAAAATCGCCACGGCGGTATGGGCGGGTTCTCATTTAAGCGTATATCTCCGTGCGGTTACTGGATCGACAGATGATTCCCGCTGTGAGCTCATGAAGTCCCTGGCGGTGCCTACGTCCTTACGGTTCATACGCTGCATCGTCACAACCTGGTTACTATACTTTTGTTCATATTTCGTAGCAAGAGCGCCAAATGACGGGTCGCGTTCAGCTTTCATTGAATAACCTTCGGCCAAGAATTTGTAGTAGTAGATCGTGCCATTTGGTGTTTGGATCAAATCGGAAGGATCATTAAACCTGGCAAACTTGCCATAGAAGTGGAGCTCGAAAGCGTCAGCCAGATTGGTCTTTGGGGTTGGCCGTAAAAGCATTCGCTTGTTTTTATCGTCAAGTGAAATACGCGAAGTATAATCTGATTTATAATCACCACCATAGCCTATGTTGAATTTTCGATAAGGCATAGGAATGAGCGGTTTGCGTCTGGCAACACCGCCAAGAACACTGTTAGAGAAGAAGAAATCAAACTTTTCGTAAGTAAGTGGAAAATCAACATACGCCTGATCAGCTACCCTATCAAGCAATACGGAATCTCGCAGAAAACCATATGGCCGTTCGGATTGTGAAATCAAGTCGTCATTTACTTCATTCGCAAAAATCATATAAAGTTCGGGAGTAATGAGTGAATATCCCTGGTCACGAAGACGCTTCGAAGCGGTATCTGCAACGGCTCCAATGCTCTCATTATCCGGACCACTAGCCCTAATGTAATCAGAAAAATCAGTTTCCTCTAGGGTTACGCTATGACGGTACTTCGTCCAGTAAAGCGTATTCCCATCACCTGTAGTATCGTCGTAGACAGTTTGTTCGTCGTCATTGGTAACATCAACAGGCACGACGGCGAGTTGGGTTTTTGCGCCACCAACTGATGTCGAACTATAAAATACGATCTGATCGTATCGCATAAGATAAACGGGCTCATCAGTGTTGTGGGGGAATTTAGTGGTGTTACCACCATCGAGCGTAATTGTGCTAATATTCGCCGGAGCGGCCAGTTTAAGTATTTCTGATTGCTCGTACCCCATACGGCCAACCATAATCATTTTGTCGTCAATAAATCGAGTGGAGTTTTTAACAGGTAGCGAAGTGGCGGCGACAACTATAAACCCCGCAAGGTAAGTTTTTTCAAGTTCTTCTACAGGTGGGTTCCAAGCGCTAACTATCATATTTTTTTCCTTATGACTATATTGTAATTCACCATTTGATTATTGTATATGTTATTAGAACATACCTGGGCGATTGCTTCTAACACTCATCCTTATTTTGACACCACTTTTAGGACGAATACTCGGCACCGTAGAGCGAATATTCGTGCGAGGTTTAGTCTTGTAATCAGTAGTAGGAACGATAACCGCTATACCATTAAGGAATAAATAAAATTTATCCTGAATAAGTATTTGATCGTATAGGTTTTTCACCGGGCTCACATAGTCAAGTACGGTAACAGAATCCCCAATATTGCGACGTGGGCGCTTTGAAATAGATTCGCCTACTGTAACACTATCACTAATAACTTTTGATTGAGTAATATTTCTTGCCTCTGCAGCCACAACGCTATCAGCAATATTTTTCACAATACTTTTAATCAATGCGTCCGAGGCGGTGACTGCATCCGATCTCAAGAATTGGGATCCGGCATCATTTCCATCAATTGGCGTCACACTGTCAGCAATAAATTTTCCAACTGCTTTTGAGTTTGCGTCAGAACCAGTAACTGAATCAGATAGACTTTTGCCAATTCCGCGAATGGTAGTAATTCCATCAGAAGTTAAAACCGTATCAGACAATGATTTTACAGGTTGGTGGAATGAAGAATCTAAAATTGTTACACTATCAGATAATGAACGAAGAAAAACATTGGCCGTACTTCGACCATCAGTTACGGTAATAGAATCCGCTTTGTTGATAGTCGGTAAACTAGTGCGACCATCTGTTGCCACAGGTGAATCACTAATTGTCTTTCCGACAGATTTAACAATCGCATCACTTGCCGTGGCCGTATCAGCCAGAGGCTTCGTGTACGGACCATATTCAACAGTAGCCCATATCTGGGACGCACGCGTATTGTTTGTGCCTAATGCAGTTTGTTTATACCCAATCTGCATTGTGTCGAGAGTCGCTGGTGTCCAGGGATTGCCATCAGGGTCGACATTAGTGAGAATAGGATATACCAGTGTAAATGTGCCGTTATTGCCATTCCAGGTAAAATTAGTGCTGTTGGGCTTGAAGGAGCGTCCTTGCATAATAGTGCCGCCCGACGTTTTAAGAAGTTCCGGAACTACCGCAGTAGTTGCATCAGCGCCGGCCGTGGCGAAATACGTACCTACAGCGACAGAAACAATTGAAACAAGGCCAAGACCAGAAGCGTCAACATTGAATAAATCTTCTTGGTTTGCAGCCGTGGCTTGGTTATAAACCGAGGGGCTAGGAGCTACTTTGTTTACGCGCGTGTAATTATTAGCTTGACCCGCAGTCCCCCCTACGGCGGTAGGGAAAGCATTAGCGTCACCGGCGGCGTTTGGCCGCAAATCAATAATTCTACCTTCACCAGGATAAGTATTATCAATAGAAGTAGTACTGTCATTTACCGAAAGATCATCGAACCACCAAACACCGGTTGTTTGTGCCTCTGAATTTAAATTCCCTCCTACAGCAACTTCACCCAAAGACGTCGTTGTAGTATCAGTTGAGGTACTCGCAAAGACCACGCCATTAAGACGGGCGGCTAATTGATTAGAACCAGAGGCGTGAGTCCTATCGGCCATCAATTCGATCATATACCACGTACCAGTAGATAAAGCGACTGAAGGCGAACCTACTTGCGTATGACTAGCATTGCGAAGTATCAAAGTGCCGTTCGATTCCAGTGTGAGGCGGGGACCACTGCTAGCCGGATTAGATAAATTTATAGAGAAAATAGTATTTGAACCACTAGGCAGTGTTTGCGGCCTAAAATATACACGCGCAAAATATTGCGAACCTGTAATTAAATGCACCCTAAGACCATAACCCATAGGAGTCCCGCTCGTCATACTCTGGATTCTTAACCCGAACGATCCCGTCCTGGCAGCGGCGGCCTGAATGAGAAAAGGTTGACTAGTATTGTAAGTCCAAGCAATAGAACTGTCTTGTTCAAAGCCCGAGTGAAATAACCTAGCCATGTCAGACCCCCTAGCTAATAGTTAGGGTCCAAGAGATGCTAAGTGTGTCTCCGGCAGCTTTTGCAATCGCGGTAAATGAAGAATACAGCCACATATTACCCGAGCTAGCGGCGTCAAATACGCCTGCTTCGGTAATCGAACCCGTGCCGTCGCCCGCAGCCCAGTCGCCAACCATTGTAACAACAGCGCTTGAACGGCCCTTACTAGTAAGTGCGTTTCGGTCAATCTCCGTAGTTAAGGTGGTCGTTCCACCGGTACTCGTACCAATTGCCATATGGGTAGGCTTGGTGAGTGATGGAGACGCAAGAAGTTGATCGGCAATACCATTCTTCCCAGCAGTAGTCACGGTGTTATACACACTAAGAGTTTGTTTTATATTACCAAATTCATCACGAAGTATCGCACGGATATGAAGTGGCATACCAAATACTTTAGGAGCAATCTTTCCAAGGATATATCGAAAGAAATTATTCTTAATTGGTGATTTTGCATTTGCAACAATTGAATCAATACTACGCATTTTGACCTCCATCATCTACAAGTTCTACCTCGCCAAGATCAAGAAAACCCTTAGCGGTACTTTCAGCTAATTCAAGAGTTTGACCGGGCTTATATGTCTCACCATTTTTAAATAGGCCATTCTCAGCCTTTTCAGTAACTCGATACAATTTACGTTCAACAGGAGCGCCTGTTGAATCTTGGACTTCCATATTATCTTCGTTAAGTTCTAATTCGTGGTCTGTCATACGCTAATCATATCCTTACTTTAATTAAATTGCAATTACACGCCACCGCGTTGTACGGATCGCCTTATGGCAAAGCTCATGTAGTCGATGTGAGCTAAATCAATCGCAGTAGTACCAGAATTTGTAATAACAAATGCAGCGCCTACCTCACGGCCAGAGGCCGTTGGAATATTGGTCGAAAGGGTATCGGTCCATAGTAATGTCCCGGCGTCATTGTAAAGATAAAATATCACTGCGGTATTCGCTGCATTCGTACGAATAAACGCACGATACCAAGTAGTCGCAGAAATCGTGTATGTGGTGCCTGTCGAGCTCCTAGTGGAGTTATTCGCCGTTTTACCAGTAACTACGCCAGAAGCATCAATTTCCAAGTACGCGCCGTCTACAGCGTCTGCAACGGTCGCAGTATCGAGGAATCCAAGGCGGGTAGTGTTAAGAGCAAGAGATGCGAGCTGGAATACCGCATTAAAGTGATCATCACCAGCGAGCCTAATAGATGAAATATTCGTGCCAACAAAGAATCCACTGTTTGTCGTAGTGGAACTTAATAGACGAATCGCACCAGGGTGATTAGCATCTATAATTCCAGCCGTAGGCTGATTACTTGTACCCGATGCAATAGCAGTTCCCAAGAATGGGTCTAGCGCTTGCGTACCTGTTGCAACTAAGAAATCGTTTGAAAGCAAAATCTGTCGTCGAGTATTCGAGTTATTGAGAACGTTATCTGCTCCTACCAAGAAATCAGCTGATCCAGATACAATCGTACTACCGACAATTGATACACGGTTACTCGTAGCATTCGTACGCTCTTCGGTCCATGCTTTTCCACCAGCAAATACACAGTCGTTAACCGTAATGTCGTTAGTAGGAAAAGTCGCAGTATCTTGAAATTTAAGCGCTTGAGTAGCAGTATTGAATTCACAGTTTGTAAGGTGAATCTTGTTTGAAGACTTGAATCGAATCCATGTGTCGACGGTAGTTCCAGTAAACCAACAGTTCGTAATCCAGCATTGCGTCTGGTGGTCAAGATCAATACCAATACCCGAAACCGAAGAAATATTGCAATCAATAAGACGAATACCGCCAGGGATTGTTGCAGCAATTGGATCAACAGTAGAATCCCAAACCGTCTTGACGCTATTAGTAGCTAGGACGAAGCGACAGTGATCAAAAATAATCGTATCTTGATTAGTTAGCAGAACGCAGTTTGTTGTCGTACCATTCCCGTCAAAAGTAATATCTCTAAATCCGGTATCGTGCATCAATTCGGCGTTCGTCGTAGGATTAGATGCACCTGTCACTTCAACTAGATGCTCAAGTGTGACACCGATAGCGGCCTTAAATGTAACACCACCAGTGCCCATTTTTGCCCATTTTTCACCAACAAGGAAAACATTCTCAGGAACAACTAACGGGGATGATAGGCGGTATTTATATGGCCGCAGCACGACTGCACCACCACCTAATTCCTTAACATAATCAATAGCCGCTTGAATTTGTACATCATTATCCGAAGCCATATCAGTAACGGAGAATAGAGAGTCAGAGCCAACACCTACAGTCGCGCTGGTCGTACGCCCCGCCGAGATACCCTCGTTGGTAAGGTCCAATGTCGACCCGTGTGAGATGTCAAGAGTTCCACCTGCCATTAAGCGCCTACTATGATTTCGGTTGGTATATTCATAGCTTAATCATATCACCCGAAACTAAAAAACCACAAGCTTATATTTACGGCAACCTTTCAGCATTGCGGGCAGAATAAAGCGCCTCGTAATTTGTTTCCATAGTAAAACGTTTCTTAGGGTCCCAGTCCGGTCCCCATTTGATTTCATCGCCAAGATCAACCTGTTCCGACATATTGGGATATTCCTCATCCACACGTGGCTTCAAGTGAATGTAGAGCATATCCTGGCTCTGCGGCACAAATTGCTTATCAATGCATTCCTCCTCCTCTACACCATAAAGCGCCATGAGTTCAAAGTAAGTAAACGTCTGTACTTCACCCTCTCGGGTGGTGACACTACCAGGGTGAATACAATACTTTATCATAACCTTATTGTAGACCAACTTGCATAAAAAAGGAGGGGGCAATTTGCCACCCCCCTCTTCTACCGCCGGTAGGTTAAAGTTCCTAAGAACCGTCACCCACTGATCCGAAGATTCCTTGCCAGCTAGAGAAGCCAACAGAGAATCGACATTCAACCTTCCACTTAGCTGCGCCGTTGTCAAAGTCCCAAGCAGGGCCTTCAACTTCTTCGTCAGTTCGTTTGAAGAAGTTCAGCTGGTGAGCCGAGCTATCCATTACGAACCACGCAGTCGGGTTGGTTAGGAATGGCCATACAATAAGATTCAATGCACCCTTCATGGTGTTGATGTCATTGAAGTTATTGCCAATCGATCCATCTGATTCAAGAATCAAACGTGCCTTATATCGGTTGTTCGGGTGGACAATAAGTGTGTCCGGGTTAAAGGTGATCAACTGACCCTTTGAATCTTTACGTGTCGACATCGTTGTAATAACGGTCTCGAGCGCGCTCTGGCTCAATGCAGTTGTAATCTTGTTCGATTGTGTAATCGTACCCTTCTTGTTGGTGTGAGCCGTTGAGAACAACGCCTGGCCATCAGCACCGTCAAATGTAGCTAGACCACCACCACCAGCAACGAATCCATAATTGAATACGTCAGCTGCAGCAGTTTCGTATGTGCGCCATTTCGCCATTGAAAGCGTTTTAGGCAGACCCTCGATGATGTGCCATTTCTCATCTTGGACCATTTTCTTGGAGACCATGCGGCCCTTTTTGAATTCACGGTGCACGTAGGTGGTAATCCATGAAGGATCAGCATCTTCGTAAGGCACTGTGCCAAGCTCCGACGTTTCTTCCAGGAGGCCAATGCCGGTAAACGCAGCATCTTCCTCGAACGCCTTATTGGACTGTATGACGTGGAAGATTTTGTCATACATAAGAGTAGGCATTACATTTTTATCAGTTTCACTATAAATAGTTCGAAAGATATCATCTAATGCATCTACCCATTCGGGTGTTACCATTGCCATAGTGTTTTACCTTTCTGGCCTAGACCAATGCCGCGCTAGAATCAACGTAGTCGTCAGCAACACGGAAGATTCCGTAAGTCGCATCAGTTCCACGGATCAGTGGAGCAGCTTTAACTAATATTAATTGTCCAAGGTCAGCAACCGCCGTGTTAATAACACGTTGGACCCCAGTACCACCCTGTACGGCGCTCGAGCTCAAAGTAACGGCAGTGTCGGAAACAGTAAATGTAACCACACTGTCTTTAGATTCAAGAAGCAAAGTAGTAGCAGTTTTTGTCGTCGCTGTAACACTTGCATTTGCAACTGTACCAGTACCGTATGTCGTACCAGCACCCGCAGTTGCGTTGATAGCCGATTTAAGGTTATCAAGTGATGCACTTGCGTTTGCGCCAATCAATACAAAATTCGCAGTATCCGTAAGAGATGTCTGGAATGTGTACGTTTGACCACCAATAGTGACAGTGTCACCGTTGGTAAGAGCCACACCTGTTGAGGTGATTGTCGATTGCGCGTTGTTCATTAGGTTGAAGTACTTGCCTTCATCCGTAGCAGCGGCGTTTCCAGAGGCCATTTGGACCAAGTATTTTGCGCTTGGTTCTTGATTCACGAGTACCTTTACGGTACCGCCGGCGTTACCAAGAGCGGTTTTAACACCGGTATTAGCAACCCTTTTAGAGCGAGCAATATTCTCGGTGTCTCCACCTTGAACAAAGCCCAGCAATCGCTTTTTTGAAATCGAAGTAGTAGTCACTTTACCACTAGCGAGAGTAACAAAGTCACCACTCGTAACGGTAACGCCACTTGCTACAGCGACTTTGCGCGAAGCGGAATTGCTTCCACCATCTTCGCGGCCAATATATTCAGCAGCCATAGAGTATTTTCCCTTCTAATATTAACTTTTGCCTGTCTCTTTGATTAATCGTTCCTTCGATACGCCCATTTTCTGTGCGAGTGTCAAAGTAAGATTACTAAACTGCTTAGCGTTTCCGCCACCCTTCGCAGTCTTTTTAGGTCGATTCGGTCGGACAGGTGCCGCATCGCCCTTTAGCCCGTCAACAAGGTCTTGATTCGCTTTCGTCTTCACGTCGCGGCCTAGATAAGCATACGCTTTTTCCATCGCCTCGCCGCCCATCATAAGGCGTCCGCTCTTCTGGAGCTCCATCTGCGAGAAGTGTCGCATAAGCTCCTTGACCTCTTTGTTCAATTTAGGGTCGGTCATTACTTCGGGGTTATTATCAACGAATTCTTTGGTGTTTAACTCGTTCTTGGCTTTCCACTCTGTCTTTGCATTAGTGAGGAACGGGTCCTCTGCAACATCAGCTTGTCCGCCGCCATCACCGCCACGATCCGAACCGCCACCTGAACCACCGTTGCCGTCCACGTCCAATAATTTGAGCAGTTGCTTTCCGAACTCTGGGTCCTTATTTGCAGCTTCTCGTATGGCCGTAACTTGACGCTCGTATGTTTCTGCGCGGTCATTCGCATCATTAAGCTGTGTAGCTTGATCGATATACGCACTTTCAATATTCTTCGTGTAAGATCCCCTCTTACCGTCACCCTTGAACTGGGGCAATTTCACATCAGATTTTCCATCATCATCGGCATTGGCTGCATCATCGTCGTCGGCGCCATTTCCTGCGTCGTCGTCTCCGCTACCATCATCGTCGTTGTTGAGGTCGTCTGCCTCCGCGTTTGCACCACCCTTATCGGCTGTGTCTAATTTATCATCATCGTCTTGATCGTCCTCTGCCGCTTCACCCGGAGCATCCGGGGCGTTTTGGACCGCATCACGAATCTGATCCTGAAAACTACCTTTAGGTTTTGCATCTGCATCATCGGTTTTATCTGCCATTTTAAAATACTCCTGTCGGTCTCTTTCGAGGGTCCCGCATTATATGTTAATACCATCACCCCGCTTGGCTGCTTGGTGATCAAGTAGGGGCTGCCTACTTAACCTTGGAGATTAATTCGCGTTGACCGGGAGTGGATGAGGCCGGCTTAGGTGCCGTTTTCTTCTCGGTTCTTTTATCTTCCGCCTTATTGAATTGCTTAACAATCTCTTCAATCATTTTTGGAACGTATGCGTTCTCTGCGGCACACCCTCGGTAAAATTGTACATTCTCAATAGTCGGTTGGCTATTGATAGAAGTAGTTGCAATTTGGATCGCCCGTTGCTTGAACCAAACATTTTTTAAAATATTCCATTCAGGACTGGCTACCAATTTTGCGAGCAAAACCTTTTCCGTCTTGGTGATATCAATACTACCAAGCTTATATTCTTCGTTGAATAGGTTATTGCGATTTCGAGGTGCAAGTGGTGTTATGTCGTCGTTCGTCTTTTTCATATTATCCTTATTCTTATATTTTATGCAAGTTTTATGCCATAGCCATCGCTGGTTGGCCTGCCGTCACGTCTCCACCCGTCACTGGCGCAGGAAGCCCAGTTGAGGAATCAGGCACACTCGGACCGCCTGGCATTCCTGCAGGCACCGCATTCCCGCCACCTTGACCGCCCGCTCCACCGCCCTGTGCGGCCGCAGCTGCAGCTGCAGCAGCGAGCGCAGGGTTTTTAGCGATCTCGTCCTGGACGTGGAACTGGAATGCGGCCTTAACCGGTGCAGACAGTGCCTTGTAGGCGTCTGATTCCATAAAGTCGAGGTGTACTTCATTATGACGTTCACTGGCCTTAGGCGTGCCAGGAAGCTGGAAGATTTTCCCATCAATTTGCATTTGTACAAATATCTGGTTTTCTTGTTCAGCCATCATGCGTTGCTCGTCGTCTGAAAGCCCACCGCTCATCATCCAGTCGCCAGGTGATTCGTCGTTAAGCTCAACCACACGGGCAATAGATTTCTCGAGATCAAGGAACCGGGCGAATAGTGGGTTGCCGGCAATCTGTCCGAACATCTCATTAACCTGGGCCCGCTTAATAGCCCGTGAAATAACCGGCGTGCTCTCGGCATCCATGATGATATCGAAATTACGCTGCATGTAGCGTGCATACGTAGGGTCAAGTTTGAATGAGGACCATCCTGGAATCTTGTACGTGGACAATTGCACATCCTCGCCCTTTTCCGGATCGCCAGTAATCTCATATTCAAAGCCTTCAACGCGAATTGTGCGGTAGACCTTCTCATCTTTGCGTTCGTTGTCGACAACAATAGATTCAAGGCGCTTCGCCGTGTAGTAGAACTGGATATTTGACCATTTCTTTTTGCCAAGACGCACCAGCGTGTTCCAGTTGGATAGCGTATTAATCAAATTAATACGTTGCTGCGCAGTTTCCTTCACAATAGCCGCTTCGGTAGCAGTCCCCCCCTGTTGCATAGCAGGGCGATCATCCATTCCGTGTGCGCGGCGCTCATCTTCCTTCAAAGATTCATCCATACGGAGGCTCGAGCCAGGAACATCACCATATTCTAGGGCCTGGACAGCTTGATTGAGTGGCAATCCATTAGTGTTAAGGCGGATAATACCATGTGGGCGAGGAGTTAGGTCGTCTTCTGAAATATCAAACAAATCATTAACAATAAACATCTTGGAGATGTGCATTTTCTGGCGGTCCAAAGACATATTCCTGATCGAACGACGCTCTTCAACGAGCGAGTGAATGATAAATGGAATACCCATGCCGTAAATCTGGCCAGGAATAGGGTAAAAGCTCCACACATCCATTGGAAGTTCCTTGTGCTTTGATGGAAGAGGTGAGTTTCGGATCAATACGTTATTTGCGAGCACTGCGTAGGTATCGGTAAGGCGGTTCCAATAATGAATAAGCTCAACATCATCCTTGCCAATGTCATTCGCAAGCTTGAAATAGCCCACATTCTTAGGCAAATCACCGGCCGCAACTACCTGGTCGACATCCTTGAATGGTGACTTGTTCGCATATAATGATTTGAAAGTTTCAAATGGAATAACTTCACGGTATGCGCAGTCCTGGCCGTACTTCTGGTCTTCCGCGCCAGGGTCAAAGAATGCTGCAGTGTTATCGATGAAGCGGGTATAGACATCATCCCAATCTACAATCTTAGCTTTTTTGTATTTTACTTCACCCTCTGAATATGACACTGGGTCTTGGACATCCCGCGTCTCATAACGATATTCTTCAAGCGTAAATGCTGTGCCGCGAATCGCTGATGCGTTACGGGCTTTATATGTCTCTTGGTCAAATTCAGTTGTATCTAGTGCAAACGCAAAAATCGATCCGGCGAAATGTTCAAGAGGAGCATCTGCCGCATCGACACCGCGAATGAGTGGGCGTGGTCGTAAATTGATTGTTTCCTGCATGTGCGACTGCACAGCTGAAAATCCATCAGGTAAAATAACGTCAGCTCGCCAATCACGATCATCACGCTCCGGCGCCCACATACGATACATCTTATCCCCAAGGTCCCACTGCTTTTCCGCTTCAACGCGAAGCGGGTCTGATTTCATTTCTTGATAACGATCCCATACTTGGCGTCGCATGGGAGAATCTTTTTTGGTAGGTCTGTAGGTGAATTGGGTCTCTTTGCCGTCCGTGCTTTTCACAGCATTTTCGGTGCCAGGTTTCCCGCGATATTGTATGTAGTTTGCGTTATTGCTCATAAAGTTTTTAGTATCCTACCATAGGTGATCTAGGCTTATTTAACATATTAACGTAATCGCTATCAAGTGCGCTAGTCTTTTTCTGCGTACTATTTCCGCCATCCCCTGTCGGGCGTATACCAAGTTCCAAAATCCCTGAAAAACAATCGCTCACGTCGTCATGTTTGGCACGCGGGAATTTCGTCAGCTCGTCTTCCAGAATATCAATGTTCGGAGCTGCAATGCAGTGGAATACCTCATGCGCTTCATAGTAAGGGGCGAGAGCCCTGATTCGTTCCTCTTTTGTGCGTGGACGACTTTTAAACAAATGACAACGCAATGAGATGCCGCGCTTGCGTTCTTCCTGCCGCAACGTATATTCTATCGACTTTTGTGTTCCAACCACTTCCAGGCCCCAGCGAACGGGCTTAAAGATAGCATTTAGCTCAAACATCTTATCGATAATTTCCGAATACTTCATTTTCATACGCACGATATGTTTGGCGTAGAGCCTGCCGTGTGCATCAATGCCGGCAATCACAATGGCGCAATAGTCGCTGTAGGGTCCTTCATATGAGGGGTCAACCAATCCATACCAGTTTATTTTTCGCAGTGTCATAGCATGGCGTGATAAATACCTGAAATTCTCATGCTTAAATGTGGCGGTCTCATCGTCCACCGGGTTGTTCAAATATTGACAAGAGAACAGATACGCACCTTGAATACGGCGCATACGTTTTAATGTGACACGATTTAAACGCTGCGGGTAAAATTCCTCGCCAGTTTTGCTTAAAGCAGACCTGGTAATGAAATTAAAGTCTTCATGCTCTTCATCAATGATTTCTTGATAGGCATCCGAAAAGGCCCAGCGTGTACCAATCACCACTTGTGGACAGTTAGGATCGAGCAGGGAGTACACAAGCTTGCGGTGTTCTTTTACCTTGTCAATTTCTTCTGTGGTCTTTGTGTTAAGTTCCGAGTGAAGGTCGTCCAGGAATGCAATGTCATAGTGATAGCCGTTACGTGTAGCACCAATACCTAAACAGTCGATTGATGGTTCTTTACGTGCTCGAGTTCGATGTGCGAGCACAATCATCTCTGTTGACCATGCTTGCTTGCGGCTTTTTGCATCCGGGTAGATTTTCCAAAGCGTGTAGAATACGTCACGTAGTTGTTGATTCTCTTCATAGTGGCCTTTTATCTCCGTTAAGAAGCCTCGGGATTTCGTAACTGTTTCAGAATCAATTGCTATGCGATCTTCCGGGAAGTTCAAGTGCCATTGAATACTGCCGCCAATCGTGATTACAGACGTTTTAAGCGTGCCACGAGGCATGAGATAGAGCATAGACGTTAAATAGATGTTTACCTTGTCTCGGACGCTGTACGCGGCGTCTATGTTCGGTTCGAACTTACGTTGCCATGCGAGAAATTCTTTTTTCTCCTCGTCAGTAGGCATCCCCTCTTCTTCGGTGCGTCCGTAATCCGAGGGATATTCGTATTTAAGAGATTCCGCCGGGTCCTTTTTAAAGAGCAAGTGTCGAAACGATGCGCATAGCGGGCCATGTACCTTCGGATCGATAAGGTCCCCACCCCCGAGCACGTGCTTTACCAGGAAGAATAGATCGTACTTGCAGCGTTCAGCGATTGCCTGTTTGGCTCTTAGCTCGTAATCATTCATATGTTTTTATGATAGCACGTGTTTTCAAATTACCCCTGTTAAAAATCTGAAATAACTGGAGAGATTTCAAAAATTTATTGCGCGATTTTTTTTGGACATCCGCTTACCAGGTATCACTAATATAGAGATCGACGCGGCCCAGCTGGAACGGTTCGGGTGCATAGGGGGTGAGGTCGATGCCATGATCGCTATACAATGAATAGTAAAAAATACAAGGAATACAAAAATCAAAAACAATATATCATCAATAGAATAATGGGACATATGTCATACACATACGCGCAATGTATGTATGATACATGTACTATGTATACACATCAACAGGGGTGAGCAGGCTATGGGACGCACAACATATATTGTGCGACATTAACATATTTAGGCAAAGATGAGTATATACCCATCTTTTATATTACATCGCATACATCACGCCAGGTATATTGATACATGATTATGCTATCATGTGAGCTTTTGCGCAAATTCGTGTCTCCGGACGCATTGCGATAAACTAGATGCAACGTTGATGATTGTACAAAATAGAGCAAATATAACTAAATCATTATCCGAACGTTTACGGGGGTACAATCAAATATAAAAAATCTCTCCAGTTATTTCACGTACTTTATATCTGTTAAATACAAATACAACTTTTACCCAATATCCGGACATTTACAGATAAACACTGCATTTATTGAAAAACCCGGTAA
>Ga0193716_1000108_pt1 | contig 48062 bp, 52 predicted proteins | sample U2c1metaG_FD_145901 | JGI IMG/M metagenome (GOLD analysis project Ga0193716, IMG submission 145901) | Soil microbial communities from a riparian zone of the East river system, Colorado, United States - U2c1 | ecosystem: Environmental > Terrestrial > Soil > Riparian zone | place: USA: East River...
GCAATGTGACTTTCCTTGCTGACCTCCGCGGCCGAAATCGCCTCCTCCAATTTTCCTTCTCGAAACGCCGCCGCCGAACGTTCAATGTACAAAACCGATTGCCTCCGCGCCGCGCGATACCGCAGGAATCGACTCACCGCTACCACCGCCGATCGCAAGAACATCACCGCCAGCACGATCACCACTCCGTGACACAACATCCCCATCGACTTCCACAACTCCACCAAGTTCGATTCACTATCCATAGCAATCCTCCTCGAATCGATATTTCGAGCGCAATCCAGACACACCACCACGTCGCCGTCGGCGCGCGAAAAGCACACGCGAGCGATCATCCGTTCCGCTTCTATTTCATGGTTATTGACAATCCAGGACTTGTTAGCCTGGCGCCCTGCTATTCAGTAGACACCAGCACCCACAACAAAGTGCCCCGTCAGTTTTTGGCTCTCTCAGCGATCCACTGCTTGACGTCCCGTTCCAACACGCTGAGAGGAACCGCGCCATTTGCCAAAACCTCATCATGAAACCCGCGTTCATCAAACTTCGTGCCCAGCGATTTCTCCGCCTCGGTTCGCAGCTCACGGATCTTTAGCTGCCCCAGCTTGTACGCCAATGCCTGGCCCGGCCACACAATGTACCGGTCCACTTCGACGGTAATATCCTGATCTGTCTTCCCCGTGTTGTCTTTGAAAAACTGCAGCGCCTGCTCGCGCGTCCAGCCCATCGAGTGCATCCCGGTGTCCACCACCAGGCGTACCGCGCGCCACATCTCATACGACAACTGTCCAAACTTGGAGTACGGATCTTTGTACAATCCCAACTCTTCTCCCAAACTTTCCGAATACAGCGCCCAGCCCTCGACGTAGGCCGAGTAGCTGTTGTTTTTGCGGAACTCCGGAACGCCTTCCAGCTCCTGCGCGAGCGAAATCTGCAAGTGGTGTCCCGGCACTGCTTCGTGGAGAGAAAGCGCGTCCATCTCCCACTTCGGCCGCGCGTGCAAATTGAAGGTATTCACGAAATAGCAACCTGGCCGTCCCACACTTGGCGCTCCCGGCTGATAGTAAGCCGTGGTCTGCGAGGGCGCCTTGAAGTCGGGAATTTTGCAAACCCCATACGTCAGCCGTGGCAATTTTCCAAACAAATGAGCCAGTCCCGGATCCACCGTCTTCGCAATAACCTTATATCCATTCACCAACTCTTCTGGCTGCTCATAATAAAAGCGAGCATCGGTCCGCAGAAATTCCGTGAAGTCGTGAAAGCTTCCTTTAAATCCGGCGGTAGCAATCACCTTATCCATTTCCGCGCGAATCCGCTTCACTTCCGACAATCCAATTTCGTGAATCTCCTTCGGCGTCAAGGTGGTCGTCGTCTGCCATCGCACGTGGTAGGCATAAGCCGCGGCCCCATTTGGCAAAGCCGTCGCCGCAATCGATTCGCGACACGCCGGCAAATACGTCTTTACCACGTACTCATGCGCTTTTTGAAACGCCGGCGCCACGCTGTCCGTAAAAACGTTCTTCGCCCGCTCGGTCAGCCGCGCTTTTTCCGCTTCGGGAAATCCAGACGGGAATTGCGTGAATTGCTGCAATAGCGGACTCGCCAGGGGGTCCGCTGGCGTCAAATCCGCAAGCTGCTTCGGCACATCGCGCAGCATCAGCTTCGGCGGCGTGTAACCTCTTTGCAATCCTTCCTGCATCAGTACGATATTCTGCTCGACCCATTTCGGCAAGGCTTCCAGACGCGCCAGAATATCTTCATAGTCCGCCACTGTCCGATTCTGCATGTTGGAAAGCGTATCCGCCGCACCTGTCTGAATTCCTTCCATCTGATTCATCGGCATCCACAAATTGCGCGGAACCACGCCGCGAATCGGCATCGGATCATCGCCGTACGGCAAGCCCTCCTGCGCCGTCTCCAGAAGCTCCAGATACAGGTCGTAGTCCAACCGGTCACGTTGCGGCAGGGATTCGCGCGAAATCGATTTCAAATTGGACAAACTTTCCGCCAGATACTTTCTCCGCGCCGCAATTCCCTCCGGCGAATCGTCCGTCCACTTCCGGTTTTGCCCTGGATAACCGACGGAGGTCGCCACATCCGGATACTCGACCATCCACTGTTTCCAATCGGCGTCCAGGTATGCGTGAAATTTCTGCGCCGCTTCCTCACCGGGCTTGCTGGCGCTTTGTGCAAGCACGAGCATTGGAAGAAAAAACATCCCACTTCCTGTCAAAGCCAAAACCACAAACACTGTGCGTATCAAGCGTTCCTCCCACCAGTCTCAGCCAATGCCTTTTCCCGCTCCTGTGCCAGCAGCACGATCAGTCGCGCGGTCTCCTCCGCATCCATGGCGGTGTTATCCACCAGCACCGCATCGGCGGCCCGCACCAAAGGCGAAACCGTTCGCTCACGATCACGCTTATCCCGTTCGTGGACTTCCTGCAAAACTTCGGCAAGCGAAAAATGCTCGCCTTTTTCTCCGTGTTCTTTCCAGCGCCGCTCGGCCCGCACCTCTACTGAAGCTTCCAGAAATATTTTCAACTCGGCACGAGGGAATACCACCGTACCGATGTCGCGCCCTTCCATCACCACGCCGCCGCCCGCTCCAGCCTGCTGCTGCTCCGCCACCAGAATCTTGCGCACCGCAGCAATCGTTGCCAGTTGGGAAGCCGCCTGCGCCACTTCCGCCGTCCGAATCAATGGCGTTACCTCCAGTCCGTCCAGAAACACACAGTTCTTCGCGCCCGCCGATTCCATTTCAACAGTCGGCGGTTTCAATTCAATGTGCGTTTTGGAAGCCAGCGTTTGCAGCGAGGAATCGTCGGCGAGTGCAACGCCGTTTTGCAGCGCCTTGAGTGCGAGAGCTCGATACATGGCTCCGCTATCGAGATACAAATATCCGAGAAGCGCAGCAGCACGCCGGGCTACGCTGCTCTTCCCCGAGCCTGCTGGGCCGTCAATGGCGATGGTAAGTTTTGGCATCGGCTCGAAGTGGGCACCAGCGTCGTGCCCCGTGTTGCAACCGGTTGGAGCTTTAATACCAAGGCTCCAGCAATATTCAGGTATTTTCTATTTTGGCAAAAGGCAATTCTAAAAACCCATGATGTTGTAGCCGCAATCCACATAAATCGTATCGCCGGTGATTCCTGAAGCTCCATCGGAAAGCAAGAATGCAGCTGTTGAACCAACTTCGGCCGGATTCACATTGCGCTTAAGCGGAGCGCGCTCCGCGTGGCCTTTAAGCATTTCACCGAGGCCGGAAATTCCGCGCGCGGCGAGTGTTTTGATGGGACCCGCAGAAATGGCATTCACGCGAATATTTTTGGACCCCAGATCGCTCGCCAAATAACGGACGGTGGCTTCGAGTGCAGCCTTGGCGACTCCCATCACATTATATTTGGGCACAACTTTCTCCGCGCCAAAATAGCTCATGGTCACGATGCTCCCGCCTGCGGTCATCAAAGGAGCAGCGGCGCGCGAAACGGCAATCAGCGAATACACGCTGATATCGTGAGCAATGCGAAAACCTTCGCGCGAAGTATCCACAAACAATCCGCTCAAATCCGCAGCCTGCGCGAATGCCACGCTGTGCACCACACCGTGCAAGGTACCAAATTTCATCCGCAAATCTTCAAACAATCTGGCGATCTGCTCGTCCGAAGCCACGTCGCACATAAATCCGGCGGCACCCGGCAAATCACCGATTAAATCCTTGGCTTCCTGCTCCAGGCGCTCATTTTGGTAGGTGATCGCCAGCTTCCAGCCAGCCTCGCTCAGTTTTTGCGCAATGGCCCAGGCAATGCTGCGTTTGTTGGCGAGGCCAAAAATCACTGCAGTTTTTTGTGTTTCGGTCATTCGTCATGCTCCCTATGGCCGGGCGGAAGCCCGGGTTCTACGCGGACGAATCCAGGATTCGCCACTGCAAAATCACTGCACTCTAGATGCGGTGAAAAGCCTTTTCAATTTCCTTCACCGAGTAGCGCAACACCACTGGCCGGCCGTGTGGACAACTCATCGGACAGTCGGTTTTCGCCAGCGCATCGAGCAACCATTCCATCTTTGAGGGCTCAAGCGGCGTATTGATCTTGATCGCTGCATGACACGAAGTGGACGCTGCAATCTTCGCTTGCAGCGTGTCGATGGAAATCGCCGCGTTTTCGCTCTCCGTACCATCGAGAATTTCTGTAAGTAATTGTTCGGCATCGCCCGCGATAATTCCCGCGGGAACGCTTTGGATGGCTACACTCTTCGGCCCCATCGGCTCAACTTCAAAGCCGTTGGCAGCAAGCTCTTCGGCAATCTTTTCATAAATCACGATTTGCCGCGGAGACAGTTCCACAATCATGGGCATCAGCATGCGCTGTGACTCTATTTTCCCCGCCCGGCGCGCTGCAAGGTGCTGCTCGAACAAAACACGTTCGTGTGCAACGTGCTGATCGACGATCCACAGCCCGTCGCCGTTCACTGCAACGATAAAACTCGCACTCACCTGACCCAGGGGTTTCAGGTCGCGAATCTGGTCCTGGCCAGGAAGCGCGGCAGGTGCATCAGCGCTGAGGGCGGCAAGATTCGCGGCCCAGGCGGCCGATGGCGGGGCGGGCGGCGCTATCGGCCCTGCGAGGTCTGCACCTGCGGCAAATGAAAATCGTTGTTCAACGGGGCGCACCGGCGCGCCGCTTAAATCGAAACCGCCCCCCGCGCCAACTCCAGAATCGATTCCGATTCCTTCCATCGCGGGAATGCTGGCCCGCGGCACCGCCGAGTATCCGGGATTTGTGGAATTGGGTTCCGGGAGCCCGGACAGGGGAGCAGCAATACCTGGCTGGTGCGAAGGCACCGAGGGCGAACCCGCGGCAGCCGTCGCAAAACTGGGAACGGGTCGGGCGCTCACAAGCGCCTGGCGAATGGTGTCCCGCGTGAAATCGTGGACGAATTGCGAGCGGCGAAAACGGACTTCAATTTTCGCCGGATGCACATTGACGTCAACTTCATCGTAGGGCATTTCAAGAAAAAGAAGCGTGGCGGGGAAAACGGTCGGTGGAAGAATATTGCGATACGCTTCGTGAATTGCGTGAAGAATCAAACGATCGCGGACCAGCCGTCGATTGACGAAGACATAAATGCCATTGCGGTTGGAACGCTGCACATCCGGCCGCGACGTAAATCCGCTGACGGTGAGTGACGCCTGCTCTTCGCCTTCTTCAAGTTGCGGCTCGCTGATGGCTGCCCGAAAGGGCGCAGATGTAGCGGGCAACTCCAAAAGCTCATCGAGCGACAGCTTGCCGAAAAGTTGGTAAACGCGATCCGCAAGTTTTTCAGTCGGCGGACAGTTGATAACTTCCTGCGTCGGGGTAGTAAGCACAAACTGTTTGTCGGGATTGGCAAGCGCATAGTGGGTCACGAGCGAAGCGATGTGGCCGAGTTCTGTGGTATCCGATTTCAGAAATTTTCTACGCGCGGGAACCGAATAGAAAAGATCGCCGACACTGATGGTCGTGCCGGACGGCACCCCCGCCGCCTTCACATTGATCAGTTTGCCGCCGGCAAATTCAATCCGCGTCCCCTCAGCCTCACTGGCATCGCGCGATTCCAGCACCAGCCGCGAAACAGCAGCAATCGTGGGCAACGCTTCCCCGCGAAAGCCCAGCGTCGAAATAGAAAGTAGATCATCCGCCGATTTCAGTTTGCTGGTGGCATGGCGCTCAAACGCGAGGAGGGCATCGTCATGCATCATCCCGTGGCCGTCGTCAATCACCCGAATCATGCGCTTGCCGCCCACTTCAATTTCAATGCGAATCGATTTCGCGCCTGCGTCAATCGCGTTTTCGAGCAGTTCTTTCACCACCGACGCCGGACGCTCCACTACTTCGCCAGCGGCAATCTTGTTGGCTACCGCCTCCGGCAATATGCGAATTCGGCTCATTTTGCGCCCAGGCTCGTCCAACTCACGCGGGGTCCGATCCGCGCAAGTCTTGCCCGCGAGATGGCCCACTGAAATACAGCAAACACCGCCAGGCAGAACAGCGAACTACAACCGAGGAGCTTGCAGGCCGTGTTCGCCAGCTCATAGTCAGGTTGGTGCGCCGTCATTTCACTCAGTCCTTGATTTGAATACCCAGCTGGTTGAGTTGCTCCGTATCTACTTCGCTGGGGGATTCTGCCATTAAATCTTGGGCTTTGGTGGTTTTTGCAAAGGCGATGACTTCACGGATGCTGGTTTCGCCGGAAAGCAGCATGACGACCCGGTCCATGCCGAGCGCGATGCCGCCGTGCGGCGGCGTTCCGTAGCTGAGCGCGTCCACAAAAAAACCGAAGCGGCGGCGGAGAGTTTCTTCACTCAGGCCGAGCGCTTTGAAAAGACGTTCCTGAATGTCCTGGCGGTGAATTCGGATACTGCCGGAGCCCAGTTCTACGCCGTTGAGGACCAGGTCGTAGCCCTTTGAACGGACTTCCCACGGAGCCGTTTCGAGTTTTTCCAGATCTTCGTCGACAATTCCCGTAAACGGATGCTGCGCGCTGACCCAGGCTTGATCGGAATTGCTCCATTCAAAAAGGGGAAAGCCGGTGAGCCAGAGGAATTTCCACTGTGATTTGTCGATAACGCCAAGCGCCTCACCCAGTTGCAGCCGGAGTTGACCGGCGACCAGCGCCGCCGCTTCGGTCCCTTTGATTTCTTCCCTGGCGCTGACGGCAACCACCAGGTCACCCGCTTTTGCGGCACACAACCCGGCCAGCTTCCCTACATTGTCCGCGCCGATTAGCTTCTCGACCGTTGAAGTCGTGCCGTCGGCGGCGAGTTTTACGAAGTAGGCGCCCCGTGCGCCTGCTGCTTTGGCTTTTTCGGTCAGTTCATCGAGCTGCTTGCGCGAGTAGGAAGCCGCACCGGGAGCGGCGAAGGCGAAAACATTCCCCTCGATTTGCAATTTGGTTTTTGCTTCCTGGGGAAACGCGTCGGTAACTTCATGGAGTTCCATGCCGAAACGCATGTCGGGTTTGTCGCTTCCGTATTTGCGGATGGCGTCTTTATAAAGCATGTGCGGAAATGGCGCGGCCGCCTTCACTCCTGCGACAGCGCAGGCGCGAACCATCACGGTTTCAATAACGCTGAAAATATCTTCCTGACGCGGGAAGGACATTTCCAGGTCGAGTTGCGTGAATTCCGGCTGCCGATCGGCGCGCAGATCTTCATCGCGAAAACATTTCACGATTTGGAAATAGCGATCGAGCCCGCCGATCATCAGGATTTGTTTGAAAATTTGCGGCGACTGCGGCAGTGCGTAGAACTGTCCGTGATGCACGCGGCTGGGCACCAGATAGTCGCGCGCGCCCTCCGGCGTACTGCGCGTCAGCATGGGCGTTTCGACTTCAAGGAAACCCATCTCGTCCATCGTCTTGCGAATTTCAAGCAGGATCTTGTGCCGCAATGCCAGGTTACGGTGCGGCTTGGGACGCCGCAAATCGAGATAGCGATAGCGCAGACGCGTTTCTTCCGCCGCATTGGTTTCGTCTTCGATTTGAAATGGCGGGGTCTTCGCGTTATTTAGAATGTGCAGCTTGGTTGCGTTGATCTCAATTTCGCCACTGGTCAATTCAGGATTGGCCTTCTGCCGTTTGATGACCCGGCCTTCGACTGCGACAACAAATTCGCTGCGTGCTTGCTCGGCTTTGGCGTGGGCCTGTGGTTGCGTTTCTTTGTTAAAGACCACCTGCACAATTCCGGTGCGATCGCGAATGTCGAGAAAGAGCAAGTTGCCGAGATCGCGGCGGCGCGCGACCCATCCCATAATCACCGCCTCGCGATCGGCGTCGATGGCGCGAAGTTCTCCGCAGTAGTGGGTGCGTTTCAGATTGCCTAAGAAGTCCAGCACGGTGTCTTGTTCCCTTTCCTTAGTCCTGGTGTTGTGCTCTCGATTGATTCAGTTTCCGTATTTACAAACCAGCTTACCAATCCTCTGCATCGAAGATGCCGTCCGCCAGGACGGCGCTACACAGCTTTGAGAAAGTCCAGCAGTTGCGCTTCGGTCAATTTTTGCTGCGTGCCGTCGGACAGGGTCTTCAGCGTCCACTGCCCTTCTTTGATTTCGTTCTCGCCCATAATGAGTGCATGTTTGGCGTTCATTTTACTGGCACGCTCCAGGGCTTTGCCGAATTTCAATTCTGTCGGCGGAAGCTCTACGCTGATTCCGGCTTCCCGCAGTTTTTGCGCGCCGCGTACTGCTGTTTCATAGGCGCCTTGGCCCATCCAAGCGATGAACACACTCGGCCCCTGGGCGACGGGAGCTTTGCCTGCTTCCTGCAGGGAAAGAATCAGACGATCTTCTCCAATGGCGAAGCCAATCCCTTTTGTGGGCGGGCCGCCGAGGAGCTCGACCAGGCCATCGTAGCGGCCGCCACCGCAGACAGCATTTTGCGAGCCAAGTCCCTTGGCGGTGATTTCAAACGTGGTGCGCATGTAATAGTCGAGGCCCCGGACCAGCCGCCAGTTTTCCTGATATTTCACTCCGCGCAAATCCAGATTGTGTTTTACGGCGGCGTAGTGCGCGGCGCAGGCCGGGCAGAGATGCTCGGCGATGCGCGGCAGTTTTTCAATAATGGCTTGCTCGTGCTCAAGTTTCGAGTCGAGCACGCGCAATGGGTTCGTTTCAATGCGGCGCTGGGAGTCCGCGCCGAGATGGTCTTTCACTTTGCGGAGTTCTTCGCGCAGCAACTCGACATACTTCGGGCGACAGTCCGGGGCGCTGTGACCGATGGAATTGATGCTCAGCTCGGTGCCTTCTAGTTGCAAGCGATCAAAAAATGTCATCACCATTTCGATGACTTCGGCGTCGATGGCTGGCGCATCGGTGCCACCGAGAACTTCGGCGCCGATTTGATAGAACTGGCGGTATCTTCCCTTCTGCGGGCGTTCGCGCCGAAACATCGGCCCGCGGTAATACAACTTCACTGGCTGCGGCAGTTGGCCCATGCTGTGCTCGATATAAGCGCGGCACACGGAAGCCGTGGCCTCGGGACGCAAACTAATGGAAATTGCTTCGCCATCTGCAGCCGCGGTTTGCGATGAACGCGGATCGGGCCGATCGGAGAATGTGTACATTTCTTTTGAGACTATATCGGTGTCTCCGCCAACGGCCCGTGCAAATAATTCGGTTGGCTCAAAAATTGGAACCCGGATTTCGCCGAATCCGAAAGTGGCGAACACTTCATGGGCGGCTTGCTCGACGTGATTCCACAATTGCGTTTCGGACGGAAGAAGATCACGGGTTCCGCGTATGGACTGAAACTGCTTGTGCGTTGCGCCCATGCGGGATTCGGCAGGTGACTCTTGCCCTTTTTGTTTGGCAGCGGCTTTGGCGCGATTGATTTCTTCCCACTGGGCGCGCTTGGCAGCTTTTTCCTGCTCGCGATCGCTCACGGAGTGGGTTCCTCGCGATAAATATTCTTGTATTCGACGTAGCGCACGGCGTAGTCGTCGATGGAGGAGGCTTCAAAGGCGGTCAGCGGACGCTTTACTTTTCCGGGACTGCCCATCACGAGGCTGCCCGCGGGAATCATCGTCCGTTCCGGGATCAGCGTGCCGGCGGCGATAATGCTGCCTTCGCCGATGCGCGCGCCGTTCAAAATAATCGCTCCCATGCCGATCAGGCAGCGCGACTCAATCGTGCAGCCGTGCAGCGTGACGGAGTGGCCGACGGTGACGTCGTCGCCGAGCGTGAGCGGCCATTCGTCGCGCATGACGTGCAGCATGGAGAGATCCTGAATGTTGGTGCGCGCGCCGATACGGATGTGGTGCACGTCGCCGCGGATGACGGTGCAGGGCCAGACGCTGGAGTCTTCGCCGATGACCACGTCCCCGATGATGACGGCGGCGGGGTCAATGTAGGCGGAGTCGGCGATTTCCGGGCGCTTGCCGCGGTACGGTCTGATCATGCTATCCCTTTGATTCGGCAGCACATAGAACGAGCATGGCGGATGGGCCACAGCGCGATTTAGGGGCTTGCGCGAATTAGCAAAGATAACATTCGCGGGTGGCAGGCGCAAGGAACCGAAGATTGCAAAAAACTGAATGCTATTGGCTTATGGCCGAAGCACGGGCTGCATAGTATTGGCGATAGAAAGGATCGAGCACCACCGTGCCGGCAATGCAGTCATGTACCGTTTGGCGCTTAAGATTCGCAAACATAAATATAACTTCGATAGTTATCCATGAGGATTGATAGTCCATGCATCGATCGAAGGTCAGAGTTTTGGTCGTCCCCTGCAGGTGGTAATTCTGACCGGCATGTATCAACCAGAGAAGGGCCACAGAACTGGCAATTGCGGCAACTAAGGAGTAAATCTCACGCAAAAGCGCTTGTTTCAAGCTTGGATTGCCGGTTTCTGAAATATTGTAAACCCTAATTCCCGTCATCCATTTTCCGACCGTTCGGCCAAAACGCGCATGCATAATCACGCGATAGAGGATCGGACTGTATAGGAGCAAAGAATCACGAAAAAAGGAAAGCGCTGCCAACTCTGACGGCTGGTAAAGATAAATACAGCAAATAGCTATGGGAGCCAGGACGAAGGCATCAATAACTAATGCAAAAAATCGCGCCCAGAACGTCCTGTATTCTGGCGCAACGATTGCGTCAGCGCGAAATGCAGCTGGCAATGAAATTTGCCATGAGGTCATTCAATCCGCCAACAATACAGATTCGTTATCATGTCTGAATCTGCGAACAGGGGGCAATCTGTTTTATCTAGCAATGCCAGTAATGCTAGTCGATCTGAACCGTCGGTCCGCCTGAAGTCGGGCGAACCACATCAAGGCGCGCGGCAATGGCCCTAACGGCAGCGTAAATGCTTTTGGCAACAGGAGAATCTTCCCCGAGTGTAGCAACGGGTTTACCCGTATCACCGCCGATGCGGATGCGTGGATCGATTTCAATTTCGCCGAGTACAGGCACACCGTATTCCTGGGCGGTTTTCGTGCCTTCACCATGACCGAAAATATCAATTGCCTCTTGGCAATGCGGACACTTGAAAGTGCTCATGTTTTCGACGACGCCGAGAACTTCCACGTTCACCTGTCGAAACATTTCAATCGCCTTGCGCACGTCCGCCAGCGCAACAGTAGAAGGCGTAGTGACGATAACCGCTCCGGTAACGGCCACCGTTTGAATGAGCGTAAGTTGCACATCACCGGTTCCCGGCGGCAAATCCAAAATTAAGTAATCGAGTTCGCCCCATTCGACATTGCGGAGAAATTGCGTGATGACGCTGTGCAGCATGGGACCCCGCCAAATCATCGGCTTGTCGGGCGGACTGAGCAGGCCCATCGAAATCATTTTCAGTCCTTGGACCTGAACCGGGATGATTTTCTTGTCCTGCGTGGCCTGCGGTTCGGCATTGGTACCAAGCATGATCGGAACGTTTGGGCCGTAGACGTCAGCGTCCAGCAAGCCGACCGTGTAGCCAAGTTTGGCAAGAGCGAGAGCCAGATTGACCGCGATTGTGGTTTTCCCTACACCGCCTTTGCCGCTGGCGACGGCTACAAGATTTTTTACTCCGGGGATGGGGTGGCGTTCGGGTTGTTGTTGCTGGGGCGGGTGGCCTGGCGGCATTTTTCGTTTCCTTTTCGTTTGGCGAAAATCAAAATCTGAAAAACTTTTGTTGGTCGCCGAAATGAGGCGCAAATGTGGGGGCGTTCCCGGCCAAGGCCAGATCTCGTTTAGGCAGTGGTGCCGTGACATTTCTTGTATTTCTTGCCGGAGCCGCAGGGACAAGGATCGTTGCGGCCGACTTTCGCGCCTGTGCGGACCGGCTTGGGGGCTTCGGCCTGTGCCGGGCCGGTTTGGTATTGCAATTCTTTTTGCTGGCGTTCCTGCTTGCGTTCCATTTCGCGGGCGAAAGCCGGCAACCGCGCTGGGGCCGCCGGTTCCGAGGCGCGCGCCGCGGCGCTGGCCATCGCAGCTTGCGGATTTTGTTGCGGCGGGCGCGCCGGCTCCTGTCGTGGTGGCTGCTGTGGCGATTCACCTTGCTGCACTTGTATGTGGAAAAGATAGCGAATCGTTTCGTTATCGATGCGCGTCATCATGTCTTCAAAAAGGGTGAACGCTTCCTTTTTGAATTCGACAATCGGATCCTTCTGGGCATAGCCGCGGAGGCCGATTCCCTCTTTCAAGTGGTCAAGTGAAAGCAGGTGGTCTTTCCACTGTTGATCGACCACATCGAGAACGATGCGGCGTTCGAGCCAGCGCATAAGGTCTGCGCCGAACTGTTTTTCTTTCTCCTCGTAGCGCTTCTGGACAGCTTCAGCAGCCGCGTCGGCAAGCTGCTCGTGCGTAAGAGTTGCGGGGTCGGCGCCAGCGGTCTTTGCATCGATACCGAATTGCGCGTGAAATTCCGCAAGAAATTGCGTGGTATTCCACTGATCGGGATGTTGCTCGCGCGGGCAGAACGTCTCAACGAGATCGCGCGCGACGTCTTCGGCAATGCCGAGAACGTAATCGCGTTGGTCTTTTCCTTCCAGAGCGGAGCGGCGAATCGAATAAATCGTCTCACGCTGCTTGTTCATCACATCGTCGTACTCGAGAAGATGTTTGCGAGCGTCAAAATTCTGCGCTTCCACCGATTTCTGCGCGGTCTCGATGCGGCTGGAAATCATCCGGGATTCGATTGGTACACCTTCCGTCATGCCCAGGCGGAACATGAGCGCCTTGACCCGTTCTCCGCCAAAGATGCGCATGAGGTCGTCTTCGAGGGAAAGAAAAAAGCGCGAAGAACCCGGGTCACCCTGGCGTCCAGCACGTCCTCGCAGCTGATTATCGATGCGGCGAGCTTCGTGCCGTTCGGTACCGAGGATATGGAGGCCCCCGAGCGCGACGACTTCGTCATGTTCGGCCTTACACTGGCTGGCAAATTCGTCGTAGACGGGCTTCCATTGATCGGCGGGAACCTGAAAGATCTTGCCTTGATGCTGGAACAGGACCATCGGAACAACCGGCTGCGCGAGTGCGCCGTCGCCGGGCTCCGCGGGAATCACCGCCGGAGCCGCCGCGTACGGCATGGCAATTTTATTTTTCAGAAAATGATCGCGCGTCATCTGCTCGGGATTTCCACCCAGAAGAATGTCCGTTCCGCGGCCGGCCATGTTGGTGGCGACCGTGACGGCGCCTTTCCGTCCAGCCTGCGCGACAACGCCGGATTCCCGTTCGTGCTGCTTGGCGTTTAGAACTTGATGGGGAATCCCGGCTTTTCGCAGAATTTCCGCGATGGCTTCGGACTTTTCAATCGAAATGGTACCGACCAGAACCGGTTGCCCGCGTTGGTGATAATGGCGGATGCCGTTGGCCAGCGTATCGTCTTCCTGCATGATGCCGTTGACGACAGCTTCGAATTTTTCCTTTTCCGTGCGGTAGACGACGTCCGGATATTCCTTGCGGATGAGCGTACGGTTGGTGGGAATCATCACCACATCGAGGTTATAAATCTTGCTGAATTCGGCGGCTTCCGTTTCCGCAGTGCCGGTCATGCCGGAAAGCTTTTTGTACATGCGGAAATAATTCTGGAATGTAATGGTCGCCAGCGTTTGATTTTCGCGCTCGATTTTTACGCCTTCTTTGGCTTCCACGGCCTGGTGCAAACCGTCGCTCCAGCGACGCCCCGGCATCTGGCGCCCGGTAAATTCGTCCACGATGATAATTTCGCCGTCTTTGTTGACGTAATCGACGTCAATTTTGTAGAGCGTGTGGGCACGCAGAGCCTGGTACACATGGTGAATGATTTCCATGTGCGTCGGATCGTAAAGGTTTCCAAGGCCCAGGAGGCGCTCGCACTTGCTGACGCCTTCTTCGGTGAGCGTCGCGGTTTTATGCTTTTCGTCGAGCGTATAGTCGATGTCCTGAATTAGTTTGGGAATAATCTTGTCGATCTTGGCGTATTTGTCGGTGGACTCTTCCGACGGGCCGGAAATGATCAGCGGCGTCCGCGCTTCATCGATGAGGATGGAATCGACCTCGTCAACGATCGAGAAATGATGGCCGCGCTGTACGCATTGCGCCAAATCGTACTTCATATTGTCCCGGAGGTAGTCGAAACCAAACTCGTTGTTGGTGCCGTAGGTCACGTCGGCGCCGTATGCGGCGCGGCGCTGTTCGTCATCAAGATCGTGGACGATGACGCCGACGCTCAAGCCGAGTGAACGATAAAGAGGGCTCATCCATTCGGCGTCGCGCCGGGCCAGGTAGTCGTTTACCGTGACAATGTGAACGCCGCGGCCAGCAAGCGCATTCAAAGCCGCAGGCAGCGTGGCCACGAGCGTTTTGCCTTCGCCCGTTTTCATTTCAGAAATCTTGCCTTCGTGCAGGACCAGTCCGCCGATGAGCTGGACATCAAAATGACGCATATTAAGGAAGCGGCGGCCCGCTTCGCGAACAATTGCAAACGTGGGGACGATGGCGGGCTCGATGGCCTTTTGCAGAAGATCCTTGTAGGTGTTTTCCGCCGGGTCGGCGTCCTTTAGTACTTCGGTTACTTGCGCCTTGAGTTCGGCGAAGCGGACTTTGAGACCTTCATCGCTGAGCTCTCGGGTTTCCGCTTCCCGCGCATTGATCGCGGCAATGACAGGTTGAAGACGTTTTACGTCGCGCTCGTGTTTGGTGCCGATAAAGCGCGCGACGACTCGGTCGAGTATCTGGGCTGCTTCCATGAAGGTTTTCGCCGTTTCCTGACGTATTGTTCGAGCACCCGCATAGACCACCCCTCGCGGGCACAGCGCAACACCTTATTCTAACTGGTTGGACGCGTCCGCGCCAATAAATGGCAGAAGGGTACCTTGTCCGGGGGGATTTGCGACGCTGTCTTGCGTGAGGGGCTGCCTCCCCGTTCGGGTTAGCGGGGGACGGCAACGTCTACGGGCGCAGAACGTTCCGATTCGGAGTCAGAAACGGACGGGGCGGTCGCGAGGCTGTCGGCCAGCAGGCGCCGGTATTTGCTGCGCTCGTCCAGATTCATATCGACAATTTCAAAAGCAATGTCCTGGGCACGATAATCGCGCATCAGCGCGGTGACTTGCAGATTGCGCAAGCCCATTTGGAATTTCAGCTGGACAGACGTGCCGGGTGTCAGGTGCCGGCTGGAACTGGCAATGCCGCCGGCCAGACTGGCGGTTCTAATTTCAAGATGGCAGGCATCTTTAAGATTGGTGCTGATGGCCCGTACCGGCCTTTGCAGACGCACGCGGGTGTGGCGCCGCTGCCGGACAAATTTCGAATTGGTTGGAATCTGCAGCGGGGCCAGGGTTAGATCTTCGCGCTCGATTCCGCTCCGCGGCAAGAATTCACGGGTCCATTCCAAGTCGAGCTTTTCAAGCGCCTGGAAGGCGGCAATGCGCATTTCCTGCTGCTGAACCCAGCCAAATACCCTACGAGATTCCACGATGCGTTTGAGCGTTGAAATGGACTCGGGAGCGTTGATGCGCCCGAGGGCTTCAACGCACTTCACTTGCAGAAACGGGCCGCCGCCGGCGGGCAGATCACCATCGACAATGGTGAGCAGGCGGCCGAGCGCAATGCGATCACCGGCGACGCCGACTTCGTCAATCACCAGGGGCATGATGAGCGGATCGACACGGTCCAGGAGTTCGAGAAGAATGCTGGAGCGTCCCACTGCGCCGCTTGCGGAAATCTGCCGCACAATGCGGTCCTGCGAAGTGCGCGGAAAATCCTTCATGCGGCCAGGAAGAAAAACGGCGACGGCGCGTGGATCGAGTTTGCTCAGAAGTCCCGCGATATCGACCGCTTCAGCCACGGGGCCGGCGCGCAATGCGCCCCGGAGATATTGCAAGCCTTCTTCACCAAGGTCGTGCGCAAGATTAGCCACATGTTCTGCATCATCGCGCAGCGTGCAGCGATTGAAACGCGCTGCCAGCTGTTCCATCGCGGTTTGCGGCATGAGCTTGAGAACGCTGGTAAGTCCGACCGCAACTTGCCGCGCGCGCAGCGCTTCTTCGACAAATTCCGGGACCCGCTCTTCGATCCCCATTTTTCCGCGTAAAGCCCGCGAGATGCCGGGTCTCTGGGTTTCGACTCCGGAGATCAGCTCCAGCGCTTGTTCCATGGCCGAGTAGGAACGCGTGCTCGCGGCTTGCTGGCTGAGGCGCACAAAAGCAGCGCTGACGAGCGATTGCAAATCCTTGTCCTGCTCAACACTCAGGCGAAGCCCCAGATGGCGGAGGGCGTCGCTTAAGAGTTTGGGATCCGCTTTGGCGTAAAGCTCAGCCAGTTCGGAAAGACCGACAGCCGTCTTCTTGCGCGCATCGAGGTCTTCATTGTCGGCGCACGAAGCATAATTTTGCAGAATGCTGATGGCTTGCGCGACGTCGCCTTTGTCGATCAGCTCGGCGACATAGGATTGGACATTCTTCGGCGGGATGCACCAGGCTTCATCGGAAAGCAGTACCGCTTGTTTTCCGCTTTCCGGAACGCCAGCCCAAAATTGACGATCGAGAATTTCGCGATGCGTTTCGGCCAGCACGCCAGCCTCGGCCATCTTGTCTTCATGTGAACCAAGGATCTTGCGGAGACCTTCAATTTCCTGGTTCATGCGGTCGAGCATCTGGCGAACCGCATTGACTTTCACTTCGCCCTTTTCAAAGCGTTCAATGGCAAACTTGATCGCCAGGTGTTCGGCAAGTTGCACGAGCACGGCTTCGTCCGGCTTGCCTGCCGGAGCTTGCGCGGCGAGACCGGCAATCGCCTGCTTCAGAGTGTCCTGCGCGTGGCCCGGAAGTTCGGCGAGCTGCTGTTGAAATGCAAATCCACCGGCTACCGCTCCTTGCCCCGCGGTGGTGTGTCCGAGGCTGGTTAGCGCGCTGAGAATGCCAAAAATCTCCTCTTCGCTGGGTTCGCCACCGGCGGCTTTTCCTTGTCCGAGCGCGGTAACGACTCCGGAAGCTTCCAAAGGACTGCCCGAGAAGCCTCCCGCAGCGCCTGTCCCGGCCTTTTCGCCCGTGCCGGGGCCCGGAGAGCCTCCCGCACCGTCAGGCGCGCCATCATCGCGCGCGTAGAAGCCACCGGAGGCCCGCCCGTTGCCGGTGCCGGTGCCGGAACCCGTGCCTTGCGAGCCTTGAGCAGCCGCAATCAATTCCAGGAGTTTTTGTGGATCGTTCAACCACCGCTTGAATTGGTCCTGGTCGTTGCCAAAAGAGGCCGCTGCCAACTGGGCAGCCATGCTGACGTCTTTCAAACGCGAATCGGTAGCCACAAAACAGATTTCGTTCAAACGGATCCCGTGGGCGTCGGCAAGAGCGGCTTTGAGTTGCAAGGCGAGTTCTGCAGGTTTGGCTTTTCCTGTGGGAAACGCGTGCGCGAACCGGATGAGCTCCGCCCGCGTCACCGACGGAAAAAATTGAATGCTGGCAAGCCCGGCCGCTGAGAGCAGCAGAGCGAATTGCCTTTCGGCAGGAGAGCCTTCTAGTGGTACGCCGTCCAGGATAAGTTGATTCCCTGTGGCTCCGAGAAGCAGATTGGTGTCCGTGCCCGGAGGTATAGCGACTGCCAGCTCGCCAAACGCGGTATCCACCTGCTCTATTGTCCGCGCATGGTCATGGCCGTACAGCCGCGCAAACTTCAGAAGGATGTTGAGGCTGCGTACAAAGGCCCGCGCCGAAGTCGTTTTGGTATCTGTTCTCATTCTCAGTCAGTAAGCCTGCAATAGAACTTTCCCACTAGTACCGTAAGGTCAGGACAGGTGCGCTGCAATGGTACAGAGGTCCCATGTGTCCGACAGGCCACGCGCCCATTGGGGCAAACGCCAGACCTGAACTCTGGTACGGGTTTCAAAAAAGGAAGGACAGGCGGGAGATTCACGGCCCGCGGCTGGCGTGATAACTAGTTCTTGTTCATCAAGGCAACGCGACCACGCCGGCGCGTCCGGTTCGTGACCGCCGCGGGCATCGGCAGACCGCCCATTTCGAGCAACAATTTTCGCAACCGCCCGCGCTCCTCCAAATCCATTTCCACAAATTCAAAGGCCATGGCCTGCGGCCGCGCGCCGCGAACGATAGCTTGCGCCTTGATGTGGCGAACACCGTGTGTGAACTTTAAGGTCAGAAGTGAGCCGGGAGCCAGATGGCGTTCTCCTGCTCCAATTCCGCCCCCTAGATTCAGTTCAGGAATGGACAATTTGAAATTCTCACGGAGATTGGTGGAAATGGCGATGACATTCCGCGACAATTTCAAGCGGCCATAACGGCGCTGACGAATAACGGATGCATTGGGTTCGGGGTCGGAAGGTTCCAGCGCAAGATCTCTTCTGTCTATACCGCTGGCCGCGATCTTTTCTATGGCCATGGAAGGGTCGATGTGGGTAAGGGCTTGCGCTGCGGCGATGCGCAGTTCGGCAGGATAAACCCAGCGCCAGACCTGACGAGCCTCGAGGATCCGTTGCAGGATCGTGGTGCCCGCCGAAGCGCGGAGACGTCCCAGGCCTTCAACCGCCTTGAGACGCAGGTAGCCCGGAGTGTCGTCATCGGTGGCCAGAGTTTCCAGAAGCGGAATACACAGGCTTTCGCCGCTCATGCCCATCTCGTCAACGGCCAACGGGCGAATGAGCACGTCCAGGGAGTCGAACAGGGTGGTCAGCAGACGTGCGCGGTTTTCCGAAGGCGCTGAAGAAAGCTGGCGCACAACGCGGTCATGTGCGGGGCGCGGCCATTGGGCCAGGCGCAGTGGCAAAATCTTTTCAACCGACTCGGGGGCCAGCTGCGTGAGCAAACCCACCACTTCGGCAGCCTCATTGGCAGGAGCAGTTTGCAGTGTTTCCTGCAAGCGTAAAACAGCTTCCTCACCAAGACCGCGCGCAATGTCACCGAGCAATTCGCAGTCTTCGCGGAAACCGCAATGGCCGAAACGATTCGTGACGTAGTGAATCGTGGCCTTGGGCATCAGGTTCAGAATTTCGGACATGCCGTCGGCGATGTGCCCAACTTTCAAGGCTTCTTCGATAAATTCCGGCAGGCGTTCTTCCGCTCCGATGCGTGGGCGTAAGCTCTGCGTTGAGCCGGGGCGCTGCGCTTCCACACTGTCGAGCGACGCCAGGGCTTGCTGCATGGCTGGATAGCAGCGCTTGGACGCCGCTTCCTGGCTCATGCGGACGAATGCGGCGCTGATTAAGGTTTGCAGTTCCGGTTCCCGTTCGATCGCCAACTGATTGCCCAGCCGCCGGATCGCTTCCATGAGCGCGCTGCCATCACCGCTTCCGTACATTTCCGCAAGATCAGAAAGCCCAATGGCGGTGGTGCGTCGCGCTTCCGGAGCTTCAAGACTAATGCAAGCTGCGTATTTCAGCAGGACTTCGTTGACCGTCTTCAGCTCGCCGCGCCGCAACATATCTTCCATAAAGGCTCGTACGTTGCGCGGTGGTACGCACCAGGCTTCCTCAGATGTAAGAACTTCCTTTTTGTTCTCTTCCGGAACCTGCTCCCAGAATTCCTGGTCGAGGAGTTCGGTGAAGGACTGAACCTGGATGCCCGCGTTGGTCATCATCTGCTCTTGCGAGCCAAGTATTTTGCGCAACGCTTCAATTTCCGAATTCATGCGATCAAGAAGCTGTTTGACCGCGTTCACCCGAAGTTCCCCGCGTTCATAGCTGTCGAGAGCAAAACGTATGGCCACGTGCTCGGCAAGCTTTAGAAGCATGGGCTTGTCCGGGGCCTCTGTAGGAGCTTGCGCGGCCAGTCCAGCAAGCGCCTGCTGCAGCGTGTACTGGGCGCGGACCGGCATGGCGCTTAAGCGCGATTGGAATGTTGGAACATCCAGCCGGGTGTCGCCTTCTTTGCGGGATTTTCCGAGCTGCGCGAAGAGCCCAAGCATGGAGCGAACATCTTCTTCAGCCACCATGTACCCGCCCGCCGGCCCGCCGTGAACGTTAATGCCGCCCACAGTTCCCGCGGGGCTCGCGCCTCCAGCGCTCCGCAGCAAAGCAGAGGCTGTCACCCATTTTCCTGGAGGTTCAGTGCTCCCGGCACCGCTGCCCCCTCCTGTGCCGCTGCCAGCACCACCACCCACTCCCCCTCCACCGCCAGAGCCTGAACCGGAGCCTGTACCACCGCCAGTGCCAGTGCCGCCGCCAGTGCCCGTACCAAAGCCCGTGCCAGAACCTCCCCCAACCCCTGGGCCGCCGCCATTGCCCGGGCCGGATCCGCCGGTGACGCCTCCGGTTTCCCAGAGGCTTCCAGCGCCTCCCGGCGCACCCGTCGTTCCACCTCCGGGCACACCGCCTCCGCCTCCGAATCCTGGTCCGCTACCGCCGCTGCCGCCGGCTCCGCCGCGTGAACTTTCCGCGGCTAGAATCATCTGCAGAAGTTTGTTGGGATCGTCGAAGAAATCCTTGAATTTGTCGCTGCCTGCCCCGAGCACTTTGGCGGTTAGCTGGGCAGCAACTTTTATGCCGGCAACCGAAGCGTCTTCGGCTACATACCGAATTTCGTTGATTTTGATGCTGGTGTCTCCGGCAAGAGCGGATTTGAGTTGCTCTGCAAGAGAAGCAGGTTTGGCATTGCCGCTCGGAAAAGCCCGTACGAAGCGGGCAAATTGCGGTTGCGTGACGGCCGGTGAAAAGTGGATGCTGGCAATCCCGGAAGTGATCAGCATCTGGGCAAAGCTGCGTTCGCCTGCCGCCGTGCCGAGCGGCACTCCGTCTAGAAGAATTTGCGTTCCCGAAGCGCCCAGCAGAAGTCCGCTTCCTGAACTGTCGTCAAGAGCGTTGCGGAGTTCTTTCCAGGTAGTCTCAAATTGCGCAGCGGTGCGCACGTGTCCGAACTCATACAGACGCGCAAATTTTAGTAAGATGTTGAGGCTGCGGACGAAAGCCCGCGCGCCTCCTCCACGTGTATCAACGCTCATAGATGTCTATGAGGAAACACTGCTTCCTCTGGTTCCCTCTACCTTAATTTCTCAGGCCCCTGGAAACAAGCATTGCAAAGGACATTGTACCCATCTGAGTACCATTGTGGAGACGGAAATCAGGTAAGGCCAGCGGAACGAGGGCCAGAACGCGCAAATGGCAATGACTGGTTCGACACGGTTGCTGTGCCAAATGATCGGACATAGACTAGAGTTGAGTTGGCTATCGAGTCCTTCACCGCCCGTGGGCGGAAACGAATTTGAAAACAAGATTGTGAGCGCATAAGCGAGAAAAATGCCCGAATCGCCGTCACCAGAACGTTTCAAAGCTGAAATGCCGGAAATACCCGGTGTTTCCTCGCAGCTTCCGCGCAAGAGTCCCGGCAGCCACCCCGCTATTCGTTTGATTATCGGCCTGCTGGCTGTCCTGTTAGTCCTGTTTATCGCCATCCGCTGGGTGGTGCGGCCGAAGAATGTAGACCCGCCCGCACCCGAAGCTACCCCGCAAATTGAGGTTCCCGCTCCGGCTCCGGATCCAAGCGCCTCGCTTCCGCGGGCAACGGAAGCCGAGCCTGGAATTGCCGTCGTCAGCGAGCTCGGCAAACCGTGGACCAGTAAGGAATTTTTCTTTCGTAACCGGCTAACCGGGGAAAATATTCCAGCGCTGCTAGTCCGCCTGCCCGGAGGTTCCGGCTCGCAGGCCTCCGGATATTGGGCATTTGCCCTGAAGGCTCCCTACGGCAACTGCCAGATGGAATATGTTGAAGATATGGCGAAGCTCAAGGAAGTCTACGGGTTTGCGGGTGCTAAACATCCCATGGTGGGAAATCCCTGCAACCATACTCTTTTCGATCCCACTCGTATGGCCAGCCTTCCGGGAAACATCTTGGTCCGCGGAGCGATCGCCCAGGGCTCAGACTTGCGCCCGCCCTTGGGAATTGAAATCACCGTCAAAGGGAAGAATATCCTCGCACAGCGCATGGAATAGCCGTTTCCGGGCGCGACATTGCATTCCACAATTGAAACAAGCAAACTTTTGCTAGAGGCAGGCCGCAACAACCTTCGTTTCGCGGGCAGACCCAGCGAAGGCTGCTTGCAGGTTTTACATTTGGGATTCCCAGTCCCCTGAACTTTTCTCCTGCCGAAGCGGAGGAATAATGCGTAAATATAAACTCATAACCATGGCTCTAGCGGCAGCTCTCGTTTTGGGAGTTTCCTGCTCACACAGCGGGAAAAAAGCGGATGATGCGATCGTTACGGGCATCAAAGCCAAGATGTTTTCTGAGCCTGCTTTGAATGCAGCAAATGTGGAGGTGGCCAGTCAGAGTGGAGTCGTTACCCTGGCCGGGCAGGTCCCTGACGAAGCGGCTCATCTAGCCGCTTACAAGATCGCTACGCAGACTGCTGGCGTATCGAAAGTAAACGATCAATTGAGCGTTGGAAATCCGCAACAGGCCATGGCGTCAGCTCCTTCACCTTCTGAACAACCCGCTGCAGCGCCTCCCCCCAGTAAAGTGAAAGCGAAGCCGTTATCGAAGTCCGCACAGCAGATTGAGAATTCAGAATCAAGTGCACCGCCGGATGCGGATACGCCTGTGCCTGCTCCCAGCCCGGAAGTTGCCGCTCCTCCGTCGCCCGCTCCTGCGCCGCAGCCAGTCAAGGTGACCATCCCGGCAAACACCATTGTTAGTGTGCGAACCATCGACGGCGTGGACTCCTCCAAAGACCGGACAGGAGAAGTATTCAAGGCATCGGTCGACGCCCCATCGTCGTCGATGAAAGGGCAATTAATTCCCGTCGGGGCAACTGCCTACCTAAAACTCGTCAATGCCAGCTCTGCAGGACGCATGACCGGACGCAGCGAGTTGACTCTGGCCCTCATCAATGTTGTGTTCCAGGGAAAAACGTACAATGTTACCAGCAGCGACGTGAAGCAATCCGGCGCATCGCGCGGCAAGCGTACGGCGGCCACCGTCGGCGGCGGCGCAGCACTGGGAGCTCTGATTGGGGCGATTGCCGGCGGTGGCAAAGGCGCCGCTATTGGGGCCGGAGTTGGAGCAGGCGCGGGAACCGGCGTGCAAGTCTTCACCAAAGGTCAACAAGTGAAAATCCCATCGGAAACTCGTTTGGATTTCACCCTGCAATCACCCTTCGAGGTTACCTACATTTCAGGAAAACGATCGAAGCGGACCGCAGCCAGCGAAGAAGCGGCGGCCGAACAAGAACAGCAATAGCACCCTGGTCTGATCCGCTCAGTGGGTAAAACTTGACAAGCCGGTTCCCTGCCAGCTAAATCTCTACCCGTCATGTCCAACTCACTGATAAAAAATATCCCGTTGCCGTCGCGGCGACGATTTCTTCAAGGTGCTGCGCTGGCTTCGGCCTTGGCCGTGGGCAGCGAGGTTGGCTACTCCCAAGCAGATGGGAGCGGCGCTCTGCCAGCCGCGTTTGCATCGCTAAAACCGCTGGGCGCGCGGGTAAAGCCCATCACACCCCAAGAATTTCAAAGCAGGCTCGCGCACGGGCAGCAATTGATGGGCGAACTGCAGCCGCAGCTGGACGCCCTGTTTTTTTCTGCAGGCACTTCGCTCTACTACTTCACCGGAATCCGCTGGGGCTTGAGCGAACGTCTGATGGGCATGGTTCTGCCCCGCAAGGGAGCGCCATTTTTGCTGGTGCCGGCTTTTGAAGAAGGGCGCCTGCGCGAGAAGTTGCGATTTCCAATCGCTATCCAGGTGTGGCAGGAAGACCAGAGCCCGACAAACGTTGCAGCCCGCGCGCTCGGAGAACTGGGGCTGCGCAGTGGACGAATTGGAGTGGAAGAAACGACCGGTTTTACGTTTGCCGATCACTTCCGCCAGGCAGCGCCCGCCTTTGCATTTGTTTCAGCCGATCCTGTCACAATCGCGTGCCGTGGACGCAAAACGGCGCACGAGTTGGAACTGATTCGCCTGGCTTGCGCTGCAACGTTCGACGTATTTCGCGCCGTCTTTGCTTCCCTCAAGGCCGGCGTCTCACAGGGGGAAATTGGCAGTTGGATTGAAAGCGGATTCTCAAGGATGGGATTGCGTGGAGGGGCGCTGGTTTTGATCGGAGCGTCCGCCGCGCTGCCGCATGGTTCTTCCAAACCGCAAACGTTGCGCGAGGGAGATGTTGTCTTGATTGATGGCGGCTGCAACGTAGAAGGTTACGAGTCGGACGTGACGCGGACCGGTGTATTTGGCAAACCTTCGGCGAAGATGCAAAGCGTATACGAAATCGTTCGCCGGGCGCAGGACGCCGCTCTCGACGCCGCTCGAGCGGGGAAATTATCCGGAACGGTGGACGACGGTGCTCGTGCCGTCGTCACCACGGCAGGATACGGCCCCGACTACAAGTTTTTCACGCATCGCCTGGGACACGGAATTGGACTCGATGGACACGAACATCCCTATCTCGTTCGCGGAAGCAAAACGATCCTGGAACCAAACATGACGTTTTCCAACGAACCGGGAATCTATATTCCAGGGGAATTCGGCTTGCGCTGCGAGGATTTGATGGTCATTGCAGCGGACGGCCCGGCGCAATTGTTGACGGCGGGCTTTCCAGTTTCACTCGAAACGCCGCTCGGTTAGGTCTGGTGCGCACGGAGCGCTTCGCAGAAATCCACGATTCGCTGCTCCGCCCAAAAACGTTCGGCCCCGGCGTGTCTGGAAATAAATCCACAATGGCCGCCGTGCCTGGTGGCCAGGAAACGAATGGCCGGATTGCGTTCAGGCTGCAGAGCCAGAAATGAAACATAAGGCACAAACGGATCGTCTTCCGACGTAATCAGAAGCGCCGGCACTCGCACTTTGTCGAGCAGTTGCATTGCGCTGGCAGCCTCGTAATACTCCTGCGCGTTGCGATAGCCGAAATTCGGTGCGGTAATGGCATCGTCGAAGTCGCGAACCGTGCGAATCGGTCCAAATCCGTTGGCAGAATAGCGATCCGGAAACAGTTTCTGCTTCTTCGCGTAACTCGCCATCAGATTGTTCACAAAATGCCGTTGATAGAAGAAATTGTCTCTGCGCTCAAGCGCATCCGCGCATGCCGCTAGATCCAGGGCAGGACACACCACACCAATTCCGCGGAGCGCCGGGGGCGCGGAATCAGCCAGCTCTCCGGCCATTTTTGCGACCAGGTTCCCGCCCATCGAATATCCCGCGAAGAAAATCTGTTCAAATCCGTCCACTGTCGCGAGTTCTTCAAGGACGGCGCGATAGTCGCTGCTCATTCCGGAATTATAGAGCGTCGGCGTAAGTTTCTCAGAGCCCCCACAATTGCGCTGGTTCACTCGAATTGCGTGAAAGCCGCGCGCAAAAGCCTTTTCCGCAATTCCCTTCATGTAATTCGAATCACTCGAACCTTCCAGGCCATGCACGATCACAATCACCGGAGCATTTTTGTTTTTACCCGGTTGCCAATTGCACTGCGCCAGCAACTGGGACCAGGGATCAACACGAAACAGTCGTTTTTCCGGTACAGGAAGATCGAAACGGCGCGGCCAAAAGGCGGACCCGATCGTCATCCCATGCCCGCTGCGCAGGAATGGATACGGCTCAAAGGGAGTTTTCATAGGTCGTACATTGCATCTTACGTTTTCCGCAAGCTTCACCGCCGAGTTGCCATTTGCCGCCTCCGGGCAGTTTTCCCGCGACCCTCCGCCGGGCTGGCCACAGGCCGCCGCAAGTATCGGCATTCGCACGTCAAGTTTACTCGCCAGGGCCGCAGACACGAATAGGACGCCCCGCAAAAGTTCAATGGAGGGAGCGCGGCGGCGAATTACGGCTTCGGCGGTTCGGCAGGTGTAGGCGACGGTGTATAGGAGATTCTGCTTCCGTCACGACGCGGAGGAGGCAGCTTCGGAGCTTCTTTCTTAGGTTTCTTTTTTTCGCGATTTCGTGCGTCCTTGTTTCCCATGCATTAAAGATTGCCATACTTCACTAGCCATTGGTAGCGCTTTGCCATTCTGGCAAAAGACCGGCGGCCACGGCTGCTGTGTGCCGAATTTCTCCGGGCCGGAGCCAACTGTCAATCTGGTCGACGCTTTTTGGCCCACGCGCCCGGGAAAACGCGAGCTCGGCACTGCGTTTGACGGCATCCGCGGCGGCCAATCGGAATCGTCTGCTAGGACGGTTCGGCAAGGGCCCGCTGCCCGCATCCGATGGCCGCTACCGGGATCCTCGCTTCGGATGGCTTGCCGGCCGGACTGGCTCGTAAGACCGTCGGCGAACCGCGGCACCGGGAAACGGCTCGATCATCACGAGCGAATCTCCAGCCGAAGGATCTGGTCATTGGCGAGCTTGAAAATGTGATCTACTTCGACCGGACTACCCGGGAACTTACCTGTCAGACGAGTGCGCACCCGCACCACATCTCCGGCTACGAGCGCATTGAGAGGTTCAAGAACATATCGGTATTTTGTGTCCACCTCTTGCTTCCATTGTTGAATCGCGGCGCGTCCACGATGGTCTTGCCCCTCATCATGAACTACGGCATCTTCGGCGAAGCATAGAGCTAGCTTCTCGGCATCTTTAGTGTTCTCCGCCGCCAGATAGCTGGCAACGGGCTGCGGCACTTTGAGGGGCATTTTCAGTCTCCCGAGGGACCTAAGGTTGTTCTGCTGGACTCCCGCTTTGCGGCAGCGTCTTCTGTCAGAACTTCAAATCCGGCAAAGCCCTAAGAAGCGTCACATCTGTGGCGACCAGGCGCTCGCCCGATCGAAGGACCGCTTCAGCGATGCGGCGGCGCAAACCGCTCGCGCTTCCAGTTGCCAGCCAGACTCTGGACCTGAAATCCTCCATTCCCTTGGATGCAGCGCATAACTGCCTAGGCACACCCGCTGCCGGAAACGCCGTGAACTTGACCGGGAAGTGTTCAGAGACCTACAATGAAAGATTCACCGTGACGCATTGTTTCGATTTGATGAATTACGCTGACTGCTTCGCAGTCGCGCATTGTAACGTCGGCCCAGCGGCCACCCGCTGGGCTGCGCTGTTTTATGGCGCACACTTTGGCTTCGCGAGGATGGGATGATAGACGGTCCGATTGTAGAAGGTCTTACGTTTGACGATGTGCTGCTGCTCCCGGGCAAATCGTCGGTTCTGCCGACAGAAGTAGACACCCGCACAAATTTCACGCGCACTCTGAAATTAAACATTCCCCTGGCCTCCGCGGCAATGGATACGGTTACAGAATCACGTCTGGCTATCGCCATCGCGCGACAGGGGGGCATTGGCATCGTGCATCGCAACATGCCCATTGACCGGCAAGGCGAGGAAGTGGACCGCGTGAAACGTTCAGAAAGCGGAATGATTGTTGATCCAGTCACGATTTCCCCGGACATCACGCTGCGACAAGCACTGGAAATCATGACCAAGTACCGCATCTCCGGATTGCCGGTGACGCGCGGTTCCCGGCTGACCGGCATTTTAACCAATCGCGATTTGCGTTTTGAAAAAAATCATACCCAACTCGTCGCGTCGGTGATGACGAAAGATAATCTGGTCACCGTTCCGGTGGGAACGACGCTTGAGGAAGCGGAAAGAATTCTGCAAAAGCATCGCATTGAAAAACTCCTGGTGGTCGATCAGGATTTTAATCTCAAAGGTTTGATCACCGTAAAAGATATTCAAAAAAAACTGGAATATCCCTATTCGGCAAAGGACGAACAAGGCCGATTGCGCGTAGGTGCGGCCGTTGGCGCGACCGGCGACTTTCTGGAGCGCGCTGTGGAAATGTCCAAGTCCAAGGCGGATGTGCTGGCCATCGATACGGCACACGGACATTCGCAGAAAGTTATGGACGCAATCAAAGCGATTCGCCATCGCTTGCCCGAAATGCAAATCATCGCCGGCAACGTCGCAACGTACGACGGAGCGAAAGATCTGATTTCCCTGGGAATCGACGGCTTGAAAGTCGGGATTGGCCCGGGCTCGATTTGCACGACCCGCGTGGTCACCGGAGCCGGTGTGCCGCAACTCACGGCCATTTCAGAAGCGGCCCGCGCGGCCAAAGGCACCAACGTTCCGATTATTGCAGATGGCGGAATTAAATATTCCGGTGATATTACCAAGGCAGTGGTCGCCGGCGCGAACTGCGTGATGATTGGAAGTCTGTTCGCCGGAACGGAGGAGTCTCCCGGCGAAACCATCTTGTTTCAGGGCCGCACTTTTAAGTCGTATCGCGGCATGGGCTCGATCGGCGCGATGAATGCAGGCTCCGACCGCTATTCCGTCGTGCAGGATTCCACCGAAAGCGGCAAATCCGTACCCGAAGGCGTCGAGGGCCGCGTACCTTACAAAGGTTCGCTCGGCGCACTGACCGATCAGCTTGTCGGCGGGCTAAAAAGCGGTATGGGCTACGCGGGCGCCGGAACGCTCGCCGACTTGACGGAGCGTGGGCGCTTTGTGCGCATCACCGCAGCCGGCCTGCGCGAAAGCCATGTACACGACGTAATCATTACGCGCGAGGCTCCCAACTATCGGATGGAATAGTGCATCCAATAGTATGAGTGAACGCTTCATTCTGAAATTCATGTGAACGGAGATTTTTTTCTGCATAGCTTGTTTGACAGCCTCTTGTTGCCCCTTTTGCACAGCGATGGTTATGGCCATGAGTGATCAACCGTGGCGTCATCCTCGTCCTGCTCCTGAACTTTCGGAAATGCGCAGCCGCGTGGCAACCCCTCCGGCGCTGTCCTGGTTGTATGCCTGGTGGCCCGCTCTGGTGTGGGCGGCTGTAATTTTTTCCATGTCCACGGACGTATTTTCTGCCGAGCACACCGCAAATATGTTTGATCCGATCGTGCGCTGGCTGCATCCTTCAGTAACTGCCTACGGATTGGATCTGGTCAACCATGCAATGCGCAAGATGGCGCACTTCTCGGAATATTTTGTGTTCGGTTTGTTTCTGTATCGCGGAGTGCGCAAGGGCCGGAGCGGCTGGCGATGGACCTGGGGCTTGAGCGCATGGTTTGTCGCGGCGGTCTACGCGTCGCTCGACGAGGTGCACCAGGCCTTTGTCGCGAGCCGCACGGCTTCGCCTTACGACTCCCTGCTGGATTCGATTGGCGCGCTTTTCGCGGTAATTGTCATCTGGATTTATTTCAATTTCCCCAAGCGTCCGCAACCTTCGCCGCACGTGTCGCCCGCAATTCCAGAGTAATGAATTCTTGAACAACCAATAATCGGCGTATCCGCAGCCGATTCCGTTGCATCGAAACCTACTATGGAATACCGACAACTTGGCAATTCTGGATTGAAAGTTCCCGTATTGAGTTTTGGGACGGGAACGTTTGGCGGGGGCACCGAGTTTTTTAAGGCTTGGGGTAGCAGCGATGTCGGCGAAGCAAAACGCCTGATTGATATCTGCCTGGAAGCCGGCGTGAACTTGTTCGATACGGCCGACGTATATTCGGACGGAGTATCTGAGGAGATTCTGGGCAAAGCGCTTGCAGGTAAACGCAATGACGTTTTGATTTCGACGAAGACCACGTTTCGCATGAGCAAAGCGAAGGTACCGAACGACGTGGGATCGTCGCGCTTTCATATCATTCAGGCGTGCGAAGCGAGTTTGAAACGGCTGGGCGTGGAGCATATCGATATTTATCACATGCACGGATTCGACGCGATGACTCCGGTCGAAGAAACCCTGAAAGCGCTCGATAATCTGGTGACGAGCGGAAAAGTCCGCTATATCGCTTGCTCGAATTTTTCGGGATGGCATCTTATGAAGTCGCTCTCGGTTTCCGAGCGTTATGGCTGGTCGCGCTATGTGGGTCATCAGGTGTATTACTCGCTGGTGGGGCGCGAGTATGAATGGGAATTGATGCCGCTCGGGCTGAAAGAAGGAGTGGCTGCGCTCGTGTGGAGCCCGCTGGGTTGGGGACGCCTGACAGGAAAAATCCGGCGCGGCACGCCGGTTCCGAAAGACAGCCGCCTGCATAAAACTGCCGATTACGGACCGCAAGTCGTGGACGAATATTTGTACAAGGTTGTTGATGCGCTGGACGAAGTGGTTAAGGAAACCGGGAAAAGCGTCCCGCAGATTGCGCTAAATTGGTTGTTGCAGCGGCCAACGGTGGCGAATGTAATTGTAGGCGCGCGTAATGAAGAGCAGTTGCGGCAAAACCTGGCGGCCGAAGGTTGGAATTTGACGACAGGGCAGGTCGCAAAATTGGACGCGGCCAGCGACGTGACGCCGATTTATCCGTATTGGCATCAGCGACAGTTCACCGAACGAAACCCGTTGCCGGTCCCGGTGGCCGCTCCGAAGGGTTGATGTTACAGCGCTTCGATTTTTAGTCTCTAGGTTCAATCCCCTATCCCATTTCAAGCCGAATGGCGTTTAAAACATGATCCGGACCCCCTCCCTAAACTCGCGGCGCTTTTCGCTGCTTCCGTACCCATCTGATGGACCGCGTCGATGCCAGCCCGGCCAACGGAGGCCAGCGCCAACTGCGCCGTTGCGGAAACTTAGCCAAATCAAGACAGGCAGGGCTGATCGACTCAGATATTTTAATTGAAGTTTCGCGCGCCAAAGACACGGCGATTCTCGCCAGATGGAACGGTTTGAGCCTGGGACTCCGTCAACGCCTGCCCCATTCACGACTGAAGTACTGCTTCCCGGCCCAATTGATTCAGCTTCTCAAACCGGTATGAGCGACGTCGAGTCGTTCCTAGAAACTGAGAAAGCCCGCGACATGATCGCGGGCTCGTAAAATTGGAAAGGAACTCAGTCTGGAATCTGTGAATGTTAACTGGCGGCCGCGGCCGGAGCTTCTTCCTTCTTGGTGACGCGTTCCTTCTTTTCTTTGGGTTTGTATTCGAAGCCGACGAGTTCGAGAATGGCAACTTTGGCATTGTCGCCGACACGGTTACCCGCGTGGATGATGCGGGTGTAGCCGCCGGCACGATCGGCGTACTTGGGCGCGATGTCCGTGAAGAGTCTTACTGTGGCCGACGGCTGGAGCAGGAACGCAGCAGCCTGGCGGCGCGACTGGAGCGTGTCACGCTTGCCGAGTGTGATGATTTTCTCGGCCAGTGGGCGCGCAGCCTTGGCGCGCGTCAGCGTAGTAGTGATGCGGCCGTGTTCGAAAAGATTGGTGACCAGCGCGCGGAGTACGGCGCGGCGGTGGCTTGGGTCTTTGCCTAGTTTGGAGCCTGATTTTAGGTGGCGCATTCGTTGTTCCTTAGACGCTTCAGGGGCTAAAGCCCTTTTTTAAATGTGCTGCGGAATGTACGAGCGGAAGCTCGTATTTCCTCACGAAACTGCTAAAACTGAGCCCGTTATTCCCTACAAAACTGCCAGGTAGCACTTGGCGGCTCGCACGGACTGCAGTCTGCGTTACTAAAGGCTGCGGGACAGATCGAAATCTGTCCCGCAGGAAAAATGATTACAAGGTGACGTTGTCGTCAGACGATGGGGCCTGGGTCTGGCTGGGGAGCGGCGGCCAGATGATGCGGCCGTGCTCATCGAACTTCATGCCCAGCGCGAGGCCCATCTTCACCAGTATATCCTTGATCTCGTTGAGCGATTTGCGGCCGAAGTTTTTGGTCTTCAGCATTTCATTCTCGCTCTTTTGCACGAGTTCGCGGATGGTCTGGATATTGGCGTTCTTCAGACAGTTGTAGGAACGCACGGAAAGTTCCAGCTCTTCGACCGAACGATCGAGATACTCAAGGCGCGGATCGTTGGAGGTGTTTTCGATGACGACATCGGAAACGTCCGTAGGCTCTTCGAAGTTGATGAAGATGCTCATGTGATCCTTGACGAGTTTCGCCGCAAGGCCGATGGAATCCTGCGGAGTGATGGCACCGTTGGTCCAGACTTCAACCATGAGCTTTTCATAATCGGTCATTTGGCCGAGACGAGCGGCTTCAACGGAGTAGTTCACTTTGCGCACGGGCGAGTGGACGCTATCGACCGGGATGTAGCCGATCGGGAGGTCTTCGTCATAGTTGCGGTCGGCAGCGACGTAGCCGCGGCCATTCTTGACGCGCATTTCGATCTGCAGTTTGCCGCCTTCGCTGACCGTGGCGATATAGACGCTCTTGTCGAGAACCGCGAAGTCGGAATCTTCTTCGATTTGCGCGGAAGTGACGGGGCCCGGCTGCTCGACGTTGACGAAAATCGTCTTCGGCAAGTCCGTGTTGAGCTTGATGGGCACTTGCTTCAAGTTCAGGATGATGTCGGTTGCGTCTTCGACAACGCCAGGAATCGAAGAAAATTCATGCAGCACGCCTTCAATCTTAACGGCGGTGATGGCGGCGCCTTCGATGGAGCTGAGGAGAGCGCGGCGCAGACCGTTGCCGACAGTTGTTCCCCAGCCACGTTCAAATGGCTGCGCGGAAAACCGTCCGTACTTTTCGGTAAGCGATTCCAGCTCAGGAGCAAGACGCTTTGGTTTTTGAAAGCCCTTCCACATCGTAATCCTTCCTTCTGGGCCGTTTAGGCCGGCCCCACGCCCTGTTACCTGTGAGCGGTTTGCGCGGGAGGAAAATTTCCCGGGCGAAACGTTCAGCGATTGCGATTACTTCGAATACAACTCGACGATGAGCTGTTCGTTAAATGGCGGAGTCTGCACGTCTTCGCGCTTTGGCAGCGCGACGACTTTGGCCTTGAACTGTTCGCGCTCCTGCTCGAGCCACGGTACTGTCGACTGGCTTTGAGCAACGTTACGCGCTTCAAGGACCATGGCGTTGTCGTGCATCTTGTCCTTGATGGCGATCTCTTCGCCGACGTTCACGAGGTAGGAAGGAATGTTGACCTTCTTACCGCTGACGCGGACGTGCCCGTGCAGCACGAGTTGCCGTGCCTGCGAACGAGAAGATGCCAGACCCGCGCGCCAGACGACGTTGTCGAGACGGCGTTCCAGCGTGATGATCAGGTTTTCGCCTGTCGGCCCCTTGGCGCGTTCAGCCTTTTCGAAATAGAGGCGGAACTGGCGCTCGAGGAGGCCATAGGTGCGCTTCATCTTTTGCTTTTCGCGCAACTGCAAGCCGTAACCCGCAACTTTCGGGCGGCGCGACTGGCCGTGCTGTCCCGGAACGAAATTGCGCTTTTCAATGGCGCACTTTTCCGTGAAACAACGCAAACCTTTTAGAAATAGTTTCTGCCCTTCCCTACGGCACAGGCGGCAGACTGCATCTCGGTGTCTTGCCAACTTCGATTCTCCCTTCCCAAAGCTTTCCTGGCGACCCGGAGTAAATTTCCGGGCTGCTCAATTTTTCTGTTGCAGCCGGCAGCAGGGCCGCCGCACTGCAATCCTCAATTACACGCGGCGGCGCTTCGGAGGACGGCAGCCGTTGTGCGGGATCGGCGTAACGTCGCGAATGACGACGATGTGCAGGCCAGCAGCAGCGAGCGCGCGGACGGCGGATTCACGGCCGGAGCCGGGACCCTGCACGCGAACTTCGACGCTCTTGACGCCGTACTGATCACGGGCCACGCCCGCGGCGGTCAGCGCGGCTTGCTGGGCGGCGTACGGAGTGCCCTTGCGCGAACCCTTGAAACCAACCGCACCGGCCGACGACCAGGTAATGACGCGGCCATCGGTGTCGGTGATGGTGATCTGCGTGTTGTTGAACGAAGCGGCGACGAACACGACGCCGTGCGGAACGATGCGGCGTTCGCGCTTCTTCTTGAATTCTTTTTTCCGCTTGGTAGCGGCTGCCGGTTTTCCACCTGCAGCGGATACGTCCGGCTTTTCAACTTGCTGCTGCTCTTTTGCCACGTGTTGCTCCGTTTCTGAATATAGCCAAAATCTTGAAACTTGCCTGGAAGCGGGGCACGAAGCATCGCGCCCCGCTTCCAGGCCACTGACTTAGCCCTTCTTACCGGTGACTTTCTTCTTGGCTGCGACCGCGCCACGGCGCGGACCCTTGCGGGTGCGCGCGTTGGTGTGCGTGCGCTGACCGCGAACCGGCAAGTTGCGGCGATGACGAATTCCGCGATAGGCCTGGATTTCAATCAGGCGGCGAATGTTCATCTGGATCTCTTTGCGGAGATCGCCTTCAACGCGGCCTTCTTTTTCAATTTCCTGGCGCAGACGGTTGGTTTCGTCTTCGGTCAGATCGCGAATTTTTTTCTTAAAATCGACGCCGGCTTTTTCAGCCAGCTTCTTCGCGCGTTCCTGGCCGATGCCATAGATGGCGGTGAGGCCCACCCAGAGGCGCTTTTGCGGCGGAAGATCTACACCTGCGATACGTGCCATGACTTCTCCTGTGCTTCAGAACACTTTCACTACAAAAATCTTCTCGGCCTTGAAAAAATTATCCCTGGCGCTGCTTGTGCTTCGGGTTGGTGCAGATTACGCGCACTACGCCGCGGCGATGAATCACCTTGCACTTGTCACAAATCTTCTTTACCGACGCTCGAACTTTCATTGCTCTAGTCCCTCTGCGCTTTCGCAAGCGCGACTACCTTACTTGTAGCGATAAACGATCCGGCCTCGCGTTAAGTCGTAGGGAGAAAGTTCAACGGCAACTTTGTCGCCTGCGAGGATGCGGATGAAGTTTTTCCGCATTTTGCCGGAAACGTGCGCAAGAACCTTGTGCTTGTTTTCCAGCTCAACGCGGAACATCGCATTGGGCAACGGTTCGATAACCGTGGCCATTACTTCAATGGCGTCCTCCTTGGTGTTGCCAGAGTCGCCTTTCTTTTTGTCATCATCGAACTGCTTTGCCATAAGCTCCTGTGCTACCCCCGTCCTCTTTTATTCTACCAGGACGGTCCAGTCATCTCTTTCGGCCGCGTGAGAATCCACGGACCCTCGGCGGTGATCGCTACCGTATGTTCAAAGTGCGCCGAGGGGCTGCCGTCTGCTGTTTCCGCCACCCACTCACCGCGCATCCGAACTTCCGGGCCGCCCGCGTTTACCATCGGCTCGACTGCGATGACCATTCCTTCTTGCAGCCGTGCCCCGCGTCCTGCTTCCCCGTAGTTCGGGAGATTCGGCTCGTCATGCATCTTGGTGCCGATGCCATGCCCGACAAATTCCCGTACTACCGAGTAACCGTGTTGCTCCACCCAACTCTGCACCGCGTATCCGACATCGCCGAGGCGATTGCCCGGGCGCATTTTGTCGATCGCGCGGTCGAGCGATTCGCGGGTTACATCCAGCAGCTTCTGCAACTCCGGCGAAATTTTGCCGACCGGAACAGTAACCGCCGAATCCGCATAGTATCCATCGAGTTCGATTCCGAAATCGATGGAAACCACTTCTCCTTCGCGCAACTTGCGTTTCTGCGAAGGAATCCCGTGAACGATCTCGCTGTTCACCGAAGTGCACAGCACGCAAGGGTAACCTTTGTAGCCCTTGAATGCCGCTTTGCCGGGCCGTCCCGCGATTTTTTCCTCGGCCAGCTTCTCGAGGTCCATCGTGGTGATGCCGGGCTCCACAGCCGCTCGCAGTGCCGTGAGAACTTCGTGCACTACGAGTCCCGAGCGGTGCATCTTTTGCAACTCTTCCGCGCTACGGAGATGAATCGCCATCGGTATCACTCCGCTCCGCGCACGATGTCCAGCACCCGCTGTGAAACTTCGCTAACACCTTTCGCCGCATCCACTTCGCGAAGACGTCCCAATCTTCTGAAATAAGCTGCCAGGGGCGCTGTCTGCTTCTCGTACGCCAGAAGCCTCGGTGCTACCACTTCTTCGCGATCATCCGGACGCTGTTCGAGTTCCCCTCCGTCACTATCGCAACGGTTCGGAACAATTGGCGGACGTTCGTATATATTGTAAATCTCGCCGCCAATCTTGCACATCCGCCGCCCGGTGATTCTGCGCATCAGCAGCGCAGGGTCAATCACGAAGTGCACAACCACCGGCTGCTTAAATCCATGCTGCTTGAGCAGTTCGCCGAGCCACTGAGCCTGCGTTACCGTGCGCGGAAAACCGTCAAAAACAAATCCGCCAGAACAATCCGGCTTTTCAATGCGGGCCGCCACCATTTTCAAGATGATGGAGTCCGGTACGAGTTGCCCGGATTCCATCAAGGGCTTGGCCTGCACTCCGAGCGGCGTGCCTGCAGCGATATTTTCGCGCAGCATGTCGCCGGTTGAAAGATGCGGCACACAATACTTTTTGGCCAGCTCTTTGGCCTGCGTGCCTTTTCCGGCGCCCGGAGGCCCGAGAAAAACGACTGCGGCATTCAACTTCTCCCGGAGCCGCCCGTCCGGCGTAACTGCGCTCGTGTCCATTACCGGCGGCCACGCAACCGGCCCTTCCGAGCGAATCCTTCATAGTTGCGCATGACGAGCTGCGCTTCGAGTTGCTGTACGGTGTCCATCGCCACGCCTACCACGATCAGCAGCGAAGTGCCGCCAAAGTAAAACTGCACCCCCAGGCCCTTCAGGAACCACACGGGAAAATGGCGGTCAAACCAGCCGCCGATTCCCCAGGTTTGAATGTGATCGAGGTGGATACCGGCAATCATCCACTCGGGCAGCAAGCAAACCAAGGCCAGGTATACGGCGCCGATAAATGTGAGGCGTTTCAAAATCTTGCTCACATACTCCGACGTGTTGCGGCCAGGACGAATTCCGGGAATAAAGCCGCCGTTCTTGCGCATATTGTCGGCCAAGTCGGTCGGATTGAACACGATGCCGATGTAGAAGAACGCGAACACCAAAATCAGCGTAATGTACACGAGCGTATAGAGCGGTTCGCCCCACTGCAGCTTGTCCTTGATCGTATCCACAAATGCGTACTTGTGGTTGAGGATCAGGGCAATCGTGGCCGGAAATGCCAGCAGCGAACTGGCAAAAATCGGCGGAATCACGCCGCTCGAATTGACGCGCAGCGGCAGGTAGGACGACTGGCCCCCCATGACCCGGCGGCCCACAACGCGCTTGGCGTATTGCACGGGAATACGGCGCTGGCCACCTTCGACAAAGACGATCAAGGCCACCACAGCAACCATCAATACGAGGAGCGCCAGGAGCACGATGGGCGTCAAGGCGCCCCACTGGCCGGATTTGGCCATTTCGTACAGATTCAGGATGGCATGGGGCAGGCCGACGACAATACCTACGAATATGATGAGCGACATGCCATTTCCGATTCCGCGTTCGCTGATCTGTTCGCCCAGCCACATGATAAAGGCCGAACCCGTGGTTAAGGTCAACACTGTCATTAAGATAAAGCCCATCCCGGGGTGATAGACCAGGGACTGCCCGCCGGTTGACTGGGCCTGCAGTGTGCCGGCAATCGAAAGCGACTGGATGACGCTCAATACGACCGTCAGGTAACGGGTGTACTGCGTAATCTTGCGGCGCCCGAGTTCGCCCTCTTTTTGCAGCTTTTCAAGATACGGGAACACCACCGTCATCAGCTGCAAGATGATGGACGAGGTGATGTACGGCATGATGCCGAGCGCGAAAATCGTCATCCGGCGGAAGTTGCCGCCACTGAAAAGATTGAAGATGCCGAGGACCGATCCTGCCGCCTGGTTGAACAACTGATCCAGCACCGCCGAGTTGATACCCGGGATGGGGATGTAGGCACCGATCCGGTAAACGGCCAGCAGGGCCAGCGTGAACAAGACGCGGTTCCGCAAGTCTTCGATGCGGAACATATTCTTCACGGCTTCTAGGAATCGTTTCATCGCTCGTCCTGAAATCTAATTCGGTAAAACGGATTCGCTTACGGCTACTTTAGCTCTGCAAAATTCGCTGTTGCTTGAGAATTTCAAACGAACCGCCCGCGGCCGTAATCTTTTCCTTGGCCGAGGCGCTGAACGCGTGAGCGTGAATGGCGATTTTCGCAGTCAATTCGCCATCACCGAGAACCTTGATCATGTCTTTCGCGCGACGAATAAAACCATGGGCGCGAAGAAGATCAGGGGTCACCGTTTCCCCAGCCGGAAATACATTGAGTTCTTCCAGATTGATGACCGAATAGGTGACACCAAACGGATTGTGAAAGCCGCGCTTCGGCATGCGACGGTGCAGCGGCATCTGGCCGCCTTCAAATCCACGACGGCGCGAATAACCGCGGCGGGACTTTTGTCCTTTGTTGCCGGCGCCGGAAGTTTTGCCGAGTTTTGAGCCGATGCCGCGGCCGACGCGAACTTTCTTGATGCGCGAACCGGCGGGCGGCTGCAAATTCGAGAGTGTGTAGACGCGCGGAGCGCCTTTCACCGGACGTGCCGGCTTATGCTGCCCGCGCTTGCGTGATGCTCTGGGACCACTCGAAGATTTCTTGGCCATTTGGCTTATCCCACCACTTCCACGAGGTGACGCACCTTATGAATCATGCCGCGAGTTTCCGGCGTGTCCTGGCGCTCCACCACCTGATGCATTCTTCGCAGCCCAAGGCCGCGGATCGTCTGCCGCATATCATCGGTGCAGCCGATAAAACTGACTACCCACTTCACTTTTACGGTGCCGCCCGCCTTCTTCACCAGTTTCTGGTTGCCGGCGTTCAGCTCCTTCGTTTTTTTCGAAGCTGGCATTAGTTGCTCTCAGTCGCGGACTTGGACTGCCGCCCGCTGATTTCATCTACGGTCTTGGACCGGATTTCGGCGATATGGGCCGCATCCTTGAGGCTCAAGAGCGCCGCAAACGTGGCCTTGATCACGTTATGCGGATTGGAAGTTCCGAGCGACTTCGTCAGCACATTGTGAATTCCGGCGACTTGCATGACCTTGCGAACCGGACCGCCGGCGATGACGCCGGTGCCTTCAGAAGCGGGCTTCAGTAAAACCTCCGCCGAACCGTACCGCCCCAGGACCTGGTGCGGAATCGTGGTGCCTTTCAGGTTCAACTTGATCAAATTCTTTTTGGCCTGCTCGATGCCTTTCTTGATGGCCATCGGTACTTCACGCGCCTTGCCCATCCCGAATCCGGCGTGGCCGTGGTTGTCGCCAACCACGACGAGCGCGGAAAAACTCATGTTTTTACCGCCCTTAACTACTTTCGTGACGCGGTTGATGGCAATGACATCGTCTTTCAAATCTGAAAGATTTACGTCTAGAATCCGGCGAACGGCTAAACTTTCCCGCAAAATTTGCTTCGACATAGGCTTAGAACTGTAACCCCGCTTCCCGCGCCGCATCTGCGAGCGCCTTAACGCGGCCGTGGTACTTGTATCCGCCGCGGTCGAACACTACTTTGGAAACTCCGGCAGCTTTGGCGCGCTCGGCAACGGTCTTGCCAATGACTTTTGCCGCCGCAATATTTCCGCCGCCCTTTAGACCTTTTTTCGATTCCCCGTCAACCGAGCTGGCCGAAACCAAAGTCTTTCCGGACAGATCGTCGATGAGTTGCACATAAATATGGGCGGTCGAACGGTAAACACAAAGACGTGGCCGTTCGCTGGTGCCTTCAATCTTCACGCGCACGCGCTGGTGAATGCGCTTGCGATGCGCATCCTTCGATATTCTTCTCACTCTTGCCAGTGCCACTGTATTCTCCTCAAACCTTTGCTAGGGGCCGCGAACCGGCGGCCGGAATTTTATGCTCCGCCGGCCTTTGCGCCTGCCTTGCCAGCCTTTTTCTTCAAACGCTCACCGGTGATGCGAACACCTTTTTGCTTGTAGGGATCTGGTGGACGCAAGGCGCGCATATCCGCAGCGACCTGGCCGACCTGGCCCTTGTCTGCGCCGCTGACGACGATGTGCGTCTGCTTTTCGACCAGGACCTGAATCCCTTCCGGAATCGGAAACTCAATGGGGTGCGACTTGCCGAGCGCGAAGGCGACAAATTTGCCTTTGAGTTCGGCGCGGTAGCCGACGCCAACGATATCCAGATCTTTTTTGAATCCGGTGGTGACGCCGGTAACGGCGTTGGCCACCAGCGCCCTGGCCAGACCGTGCACGGCGCGTTGTTCTTCCGACTGGCGAACCGCGGTCAAAATGCCGTCTTTCTGCTCGAACGTAATACCGCCCGGAATCGCAAAAGACAGTTTGCCCTTGGGGCCGTGCACATCAATCCTTCCGCCCTGCGCGTTAACCTTCACGCCGGAAGGAAGTGGAATTGGTTTGCGTCCAATACGTGACATCGTTTCAGTCCTTAACCCAAATTCGATTCTTGCAGCCTAATTCGTTACCAAACTTCGCAAAGCAGTTCGCCGCCGATGTTGGCCTTGCGCGCCGCGCGGCCGCTCATCAGGCCCTTCGGCGTGGTCATGATGCTGATGCCCAGTCCGCCGACAACCGGACGAATGTCCGTGACGCCGAGATAGTGACGCTGTCCCGGGCGCGAAATACGCTTGATACCGGTGATGACGCTGCGACGGTCCGGTGTGTACTTCAGGAAAACACGCAGCATCTTGCGGGTCTTGTTTTCATCGACCAGCTTATAGGTCGAGATATAACCCTCGTCCTTGAGGATGCGCGCAATTTCCGTCTTAAGCTTCGAGACGGGAACGTCAACGCGCTGGTGCTTGGCAGCCGAAGCGTTACGGATGCGTGTGAGAAAATCGGCGATGGGATCTGTCTGCATATTTTTTCCTAAGTGCTCCTACCAGCTCGCTTTCGTTACGCCGGGGATTTCACCCTTCAGCGCCATACCGCGGAAACAAATTCTGCACATCTGAAACTTGCGAATGTAGGCGCGCGCGCGGCCGCAGCAACGGCAGCGATTGCGCACGCGAACCTTGAACTTGGGCTTCTTGTGAGTCTTGGCAATTTTTGCGAGACGTGCCATTTATTGAACGCTCCCTTTTTCGCGAAGAGGAAAACCGAGTCCTTTGAGCAGCTCGCGGCCCTGCTCATCGTTGCTGGCGGAGGTCGTGAGGGTGATGTTCATGCCCTTGATCTTATCGACGCGGGTGTAGTCGATTTCCGGAAACACCAGCTGGTCCTTGAGGCCCAGTGTGTAGTTGCCGCGGCCGTCGAACGCGTTCGGCGGCAATCCGCGGAAGTCGCGGACGCGGGGCAGAACGACGTTGCAAAGACGGTCGAGAAACTCATACATCTTGTCGCCCCGCAAAGTAACCGCGCAGCCGATGGGCATGCCCTTGCGGATCTTGAAGTTCGCGATGGACTTCTTCGCCTTCGTGATCATGGCTTTTTGCCCGGTGATCTGGCCGAGTTCCTGGGCAGCAGTGTCCAGCAACTTGGCGTTCTGGCTGGCTTCGCCGAGGCCAATGTTGACCGTGATTTTCTGCAGCTTGGGCACGGCCATCTGGTTCTTCCACTCAAAGCGCTTCATCAGCGCCGGAATCGTTTCGCTTCTGTATTTTTCCTGCAATCTGCTCTTCATTGCGATCCTTCTTGGTATAGGACCAAAAACGGCGGTCCAATTTCCGTCCGAAACCTGTTACTTATCCAGCGCTTCGCTACAGTGCTTGCAGCTGCGGGTTTTGCTGCCATCAGAATGAATCGTGTGTCCGATGCGGGTGGCCTTGCCGCAGCTGGCGCAAATGACCATCACATTGGAAACGTTGATCGACGCTTCTTTTTCAACAATTCCGCCCTTGATGTTCTTTTGCGGATTCGGACGCGTGTGCCGCTTGACGATGGCGACGTGTTCGACCACCACGCGATTTTTCTTCGCGTCGATGGACAGAATGCGCCCGCTCTTGCCCGCATCTTTTCCCGCGAGCACTCGTACGTTGTCACCCTTGCGGATGCCAATGGTGTGACGCTCAGCTCTTTCGTGTCTCAGTGTCATGTCCTACCAAACCTCCGGAGCCAGCGAAACGATCTTGGTATATTTGCGATCGCGCAACTCCCTCGCCACCGGGCCGAAGACACGGGTCCCGACGGGTTCTCCTGCATCGTTAATCAAAACGGCAGCGTTGTCGTCAAACCGGATGTAGGTGCCATCCTTGCGCCGCGCTTCTTTCCGCATGCGCACGATCACCGCTTTCACGACGGTTCCTTGTTTCACTTGGCTTTCCGGTGTCGCTTCCTTCACCGACGCGGTGATGACATCGCCCAAGCCGGCTTTAAGTCCAACGTCGCCGCCTACCGGCAAAATGCACATCAGCTTCCGCGCGCCGGAATTGTCGGCCACCGTCAGCCAGGTTCGCATCATGATCATTGGTCTGCTCCCCTGTCCTTCTTACTCAGCTGACGCGTTCCGCGTCAGGACTTCTTTAAGCCGCCAGCGCTTCAATTTCGAAAGCGGCCGTGTGGATACAATGCGCACCGTGTCGCCGAGCTTTGCCTGGCTGGTTTCATCATGTGCGTAAAACTTTTTCGAGATCCTGACGACGCGGCGGTACTTGGGATGCTGCACGAGCCGCTGAACTTCAACGACAATCGTCTTGGCCATCTTCGCGCTGGTGACTTTGCCGGTGAGGATGGTGCGCTCGCCGCGCTCTGCTGCCGGAGCGGATTGTGTTTCGGTTGCCATTACGCTTTACCTGCCTTCAAGGACCGCGATGCGGCCGATGTTTTCTGGGTCTTGGGAACGGACTCCAGTTCCTGTGCGCGGATCAGTGTCTTCACGCGCGCCAAATCCTTTTTTGACTCCCGCAGGCGCTTCAGTGCTTCGGCCTGGCCGGTGGACAGCTGGAAGCGCAAACGGAAAATCTGCTCCGTCAATTCCTTGTGCTGCGCCTGCAACTCGTCCTTGCCTGCTTCGCGAATCTTGTCAATGCGCCGCGTCATGATCAAAACCCTCCATCGCGGGTAACGAATTTTGTGGGGATCGGCAGCTTCTGCGCGGCGCTCAACATGGCTTGTTTGGCCGTGGCCAAGTCAACTCCCGCCATTTCAAACATTACGCGTCCCGGCTTTACAACGGCAACCCACTTTTCCGGAGCGCCTTTGCCCTTACCCATGCGGGTTTCCGCCGGCTTCTTGGTGTACGGCTTGTCCGGGAAAATCCGGATCCACAGCTTTCCGCCGCGCTTGATGAAGCGAGAAATCGCCACACGCGAAGCTTCAATTTGGCGGTCCGTGATCCAGGCGCATTCAAGAGCCTTGAGTCCGTATTCACCGAACGAGACTTCGCTCCCGCGCCACGCTTTGCCGCGGCGGCGTCCGCGCATCTGCTTTCTGTACTTCACCTTCTTGGGCATCAACATCGCTGTATTCTCGCTTCCTCGGCAATCCTGTTGGTTCGACTGCTAAAGCTGTAAATGGTTACGCTGCTGCAGTTGCGTCCGCGGGCTTCTGAACTTTCGGAGTCCGCTTCGGAATATTTTCGCCTTGATAAACCCAGCACTTCACACCGATAACGCCATACGTGGTGTGCGCTTCAGCGGTGCCAAAATCGATGTCCGCGCGCAATGTCTGCAGCGGCAAGCGGCCCTGCAGATACCATTCTTTACGGGCGATTTCCGCGCCGTTCAAACGGCCGGCCACGCGAACCTTGATGCCCTTGCAGCCGAAACGCAGCGCAGAGTCCACGGCCTTGCGCATCGCGCGACGGAACGCTACGCGTTTTTCAAGCTGTAGCGCGATGGATTCCGCGACGAGAGTGGCATCGAGTTCCGGGCGGTGCACTTCCTGAATGTCGATGTGCACTTCACGCTTGGTGCGCTTCTGCACGTCCTGCTTAAGCTTGTCGATTTCCGCGCCCTTGCGTCCAATGATGATGCCGGGACGAGCGGTAAAAATGCGCACCACCAGCTTGTTGGCCGCCCGCTCAATTTCAATCGAACTGATGCCCGCGCTCTTAAGCTTTTCCTTCAGCTCTTTGCGCAGCTTGACGTCTTCGTGAAGCAAATCCGCGTAGTCCTTGTCGGCATACCAGCGCGACTTCCACGGCTTGTTGTAGCCGAGCCGAAAACCATAAGGGTGCGTCTTCTGTCCCATTACTTCTTCCCCTTTTTCTTCGCGGGAGTTTGCTTCCCGGTCAAAGCCTTGCGAACGCGGCGAGCTGTACCACGCACGCCCTTCTGTGCTTCTGCTTCCGCTTCGTTGGAGGCGATGCGTTCGGCCGCAGCCACGTGATGCTCGGCCACGCCGACCCACAAATGCGCGGTGCGCTTCTGGTAGCGGAAGGCGCGGCCCATCGGGGCCGGACGCAAACGCTTCCAGCGCGGTCCTTCATTCACAAAACATTTTGAAACGTACAGCTGGTCAACATCGACCGGCAAACCGGCGTCTTCGCCTTTGCGTTCCGCGTTGGCAATGGCGCTGCGCAAGACCTTTTCGATATCTTTCGCTGCGCGCTTCTGCGCGAACCGCAGCGTGTGCAGCGCGTCCTGCACTTTGAGTCCGCGAATCAAGTCAATTACCAGCCGCGCTTTTTGCGGCGACATGCGCACATGCTTTGCGAGTGCGTGCGCTTCAATGGATCCTGTATTTCCTTGTTGGTCAGCCATTTTCTATGCCTTCGGCGCTGGTGCGCCGCCTCCTGCAGGTGCCGGAGCTCCAGCCTTCTCGAGTGCCTGCTTCACGCCGTGACCTTTGAATGTGCGGGTCGGCGAAAATTCGCCGAGCTTGTGACCAATCATCTGTTCGGTGACATACACGGGGATAAACTTCTTCCCGTTGTGCACCGCGATGGTGTGGCCGATCATGTCCGGCACAATCGTCGAGCGCCGCGACCAGGTCTTGATGACTTTCTTTTCATTGCGCGTATTTAGTCCTTCAACTTTTTCGCGCAGGTGGCCGTCAACAAACGGTCCTTTTTTTAGTGAGCGTCCCATCGATCCCTTATTCCTCCACTCGCCGCAAGCGGCTCCACTGTGCTCGCCGCATCTTTTTAAATCCCCGAACTGGCCCCGGTACACGGTGCGAGTGCGGACAGAACGGGCAAACAAATCGCGTGCCCTGCGCATTGGCAATCCGCTCCACGATTACTGACCAGCCCGGCTTGCACAGCTTGTACAGCACCGGCTCTGGCGGAGCCACCACCAGTTTCTTCACAACCTTTGCTACTTTCACCGCGGGCTTACTGCTTTTCATGCTTGCCCGCTTTGCTGCTGCTCGCTTTACCGACCGGGTGTTGCGCCGTCCGGATGACCGTGATGTCCGTGTCGCTCGCATCGCTTCTGCTCTCATCAGGCTGCCCTGCCAGCGCCGCCTGATTTCTCGCCTCAAATCATTTGCCCAACTTATTTCCTGCGCTGGACAATGTTCTTGTCCGTGCGCTTGTTGTTGCGGGTCTTCTTGCCCAGTGTCGGGAAAGCCCAGGGGGTTTGCGGATGGTTGCCCTTGACCTTACCTTCACCACCACCGTGCGGGTGGTCAACCGGGTTCATAGCCACACCGCGAACGGTCGGCTTGATACCGCGCCACCGCGTACGGCCAGCCTTACCAAAATTCTCGTTCTCGTGATCGAGGTTGCCGACTTGGCCAACCGTCGCCATGCATTCGACGGAGAACTTGCGCACTTCGCCCGAAGGCATTTTCACAAGAGCCAGGTCGCCTTCTTTGCTCAGCAACTGTGCCGAGCCGCCCGCCGAACGGACGGCCTGTCCGCCACGGCCGGGATACAGCTCGAGGTTGTGAACCTGCGTGCCGGGAGGAATGTGCTTGAATTGCAGCGCATTGCCCGGAAGGATGTCCGCGCCTTCGCCGGTTGAAACCGTTGCGCCCACTTCCAGGCCCACCGGGTGCAGGATGTAGCGCTTTTCGCCATCGGCATAGTGGAGCAACGCCAGGTTCGCGCTGCGGTTGGGGTCGTACTCGACCGCCGCTACCTTTGCCGGAACGCCCGCTTTGTCGCGGCGGAAGTCTACCTTGCGGTAGGCCTTCTTGTGCCCGCCGCCGCGGTGCCAGACCACGATTTCGCCGTGGTTGTTGCGGCCGCCGGAGCGCTTTTTCGATTCCACCAAGGACTTCTCGGGTTCCTGCTTGGTGATGTGGCTCTTGTCGAGCACGGTCATGAACCGTCTTGACGCCGTATATGGATTAAAACTCTTCAGTCCCATCGCTGCCTCTTACCTTCGGAATACTTTTTCACTCGTTCGGGTTGCCGGTCCTACAAGCCGCTTACAAATTGTCCGCGTACTCGATCATCTTTTCGCCTTCGGCGAGTTTTACGTACGCTTTCTTCCAATCGCGCCGATAGCCTTCGCTCTGTCCGCGGCGGCGCATTTTGCCAACATAGTTCGCGGTACGCACACCGTCGACTTTTACTTTAAAAATCTGCTGCACCGCTTCCTTGATTTGCGTCTTGGTTGCGTTGGCGGAAACTTCAAATACCACCGTGCGCTGCAGTTCTTTTACGCCCAGTCCTTTTTCCGTAATGATTGGGCGGCGAATGATTTGATAATGAGGGGTAGACATCGCTTACTCCTTCCCCTTCTTGGTGGCCGGTTTGGCGGATTTTTTCGCCGCTGCCGGCTTCTTGGCCGCCGCCTTTTTCGGCGCAGCTTCTTTCTTCGCCGGCTTGGCCGCCGGTGCAATGGTGGCTACATCCGGTGTTTCGATCGGCTTTTTCTCCGGATCAAGGGAGTGGCTCAACCGCGCCACGGCATTCTTTGAAAGCACGAGAATGTCGTGCTTCAAAACGTCATACGGCTGCAACGCGTTCGGCGCTGAAACCTTCAAGCCGTGGATATTGCGGCTGGCCAGTTCCAGATTGCGGTTCTCGCCGTGCGAAACCAGCAAGGCCGACTTCTTGTGGTTCAGCTTGCCCAAAGTCTCAAGCAAGGACTGCGACTTGTGCGTCGCCAGCGTCCAGTCATCGACCACCGTCAATTTCTGTTCCGCCAACTTCGCAGAGAGAGCCGAGCGCAACGCGCCGACGAGCATCTTCTTCGGCAAAGCGTAGCTGTAATCGCGCGGCTTGGGTCCGTGGACCGTGCCTCCATGGCGCCACAACGGCGACCGGATCGAGCCCACACGCGCGCGGCCGGTGCCCTTTTGCTTCCAAAGCTTGCGGCCCGCGCCGCTGACTTCGCTCTTGTCCTTGGTTTTATGGGTGCCGCTGCGGAGTTCGCGCAAATACCAGCGCGACGCTTCGTGCAGCAGGTGTTGATTCACCTTCACGCCAAAGACCGCGTCCGCCAGTTCAACCTGGCCGACTTTCTTGCCTTCCAAATTCACTACATCCACGACCGGCATAATCTCTTGTCCTTAAATCAATTCGCTCAATACGCGTCCCGGTGCAACCGGAACGCCCCTGCTTACTTCGCTTTTCGCGCCTTGCGAATGAAAATGTATGCGCCGCTGGGCCCGGGAACCGATCCGCGAACGAGCAACAGATTCTCGTCGGTATCGACCTTCACTACTTTCAAATTCCGCGCCGTCACTCTTTCATTGCCCATGTGCCCCGGGAAATGCTGATTCTTCCAGACGCGCGATGGAAACGAAGATCCGCCGATGCCGCCCGGCGCGCGATGATGCATCGAACCGTGCGAGGCGTCGCCTCCGCGGTAGTGCCAGCGCTTTACGCCGCCGGCAAAACCTTTACCCTTGCTGATGCCGCTTACATCGACGAGCTCGCCCGAGGCAAACGCTTCAACCAGCACGCGGTCGCCAACCTTGGTTTCATCTTTCGAATCTTCCAAGCGGACTTCCTGCAAAATCTTCATCGGCGCAACATTGGCCTTTTTGAAATGGCCCGTCATCGCCTTGTTCACACGCTGCGGCTTGACGAATTCGACAAGTCCGAGCTGCGCTGCCTCGTACCCGTCAACCGTTTTTGTCCGGCGCTGCACCACAACGCAAGGACCTGCTTGCAAAACCGTGCACGGCGCCAGAGTTCCGTCTTCCTGGAAGATCTGCGTCATCCCCAGCTTGATTCCGATAATCCCGTTAACCGCCATCTCGTCTTCTCTTCTCTCTAGCAGCTTGCCCAATCGTCCGGTATTGGCTGCCCGTTACAGAACTTGTCCCAGGATTGCTGAATTCAATTACTTTCCTGCGTGGCCAAAGGCCTTGATTTCCACGTCGACGCCGGGCGGCAAATCGAGCTTCATCAGCGCGTCAACCGTATCCGGTGTCGGCTCGAGAATATCGATCAAACGCTTGTGCGTGCGCATTTCAAACTGTTCACGCGACTTCTTGTCCACGTGCGGAGAACGCAGCACCGTCCAGCGGTTGATGCTGGTCGGCAGAGGAATCGGTCCCGCCACATCGGCACCGGTCCGCTTAGCGGTATCCACAATTTCCTTTGTGGACTGGTCCAAAATTCTGTGATCGTACGCCTTAAGACGTATACGGATTTTGTCGCCTTGTCTCATAGTTATTCCACAATCTCCGTAACGGCGCCGGCGCCGACGGTGTGCCCGCCTTCGCGAATCGCGAAGCGCAAGCCCTTTTCCAGTGCTACCGGCGTGATCAGCGTCACTTCACAGCTC
>Ga0193716_1000109_pt1 | contig 47769 bp, 53 predicted proteins | sample U2c1metaG_FD_145901 | JGI IMG/M metagenome (GOLD analysis project Ga0193716, IMG submission 145901) | Soil microbial communities from a riparian zone of the East river system, Colorado, United States - U2c1 | ecosystem: Environmental > Terrestrial > Soil > Riparian zone | place: USA: East River...
ACGATGACATATTCCACGCCCTCGTCGGACTTATTGTCGAAGACCTTCTGCGCCACTTGGATCGCGTCCTGCATGATCTGATCCATGTGCTGGCGCGTCTCCTGCAGCTGCGCCAGCAGCTGCGCGCGCACGTCCGGCAGGGAACGGCCTGAAAATGCCTCATTCAGATAGTTGGCGGCGCGGCGCAGCTCCTCCGGCGAGTGGTAGCGATCCAGCTGCACCACGCGGTTCTGCACTTCGCGATTGCTCATGACCATGATGGCGAGCGCGCGATTCTCCGACAGGCCGATGAATTCGATTTGCGACAGCGCGATGTAGTGCGGATTGGGCAACGTCACCAGGCCGGCCATATGCGTCTGGTTGGAGAGCATTTGCGATACGCTCTGCACCAATGAACGGCCGCTGGCCGCATCGATGCCGAGACGCCGCTCGATATCCTCGATCTCCTCATGATGCAGCGGTTTGAGCTTCAGCAACGTATCGACGAAGAACCGATAACCCTTGTCGGTGGGTATGCGGCCGGCCGAGGTGTGGGGCGAGGCGACGAAGCCTAGGTCTTCCAGATCGGCCATGACATTGCGGATGGTGGCCGATGACAGGCTCAATCCGGAATCACGCGACAGGGTCCGAGATCCCACCGGCTGGCCGTCACGGATGTAATTCTCGATCAGGGCCTTGAGCAGCAGCTGCGCCCGCTCGTTGAGTCCCTCGTCGGCACCTTCTGTCATAGTAGGCATATAACATGTTTGAAGCTACCTAGCGCATCCGGGCGAAGTCAAGTCCGGCCAAGGGGCTTATAACTCGTTTTCATGCGTGACCGCATTGCCGCGGTCATGCTACAAGGAATCGATCATGCCTCATTCATTTCAGTCCATTGCGCTGGTGGGCAACGCCAAAGATTTGCGCGTCGCCGAATGTATGTTGGGGCTCGCCGCGCATTTTCACGCCCGCGGCGTACCGGTGCTCGTCGACCCCAGCGTCGGCCTGGCATTCAAAGCGGACAGCGTGGTGCTGTGCCCCGAGCAGTCCTTCGCGACCCGGGCCGATCTCATCGTCGCCATCGGCGGCGACGGTACGCTGCTGTATGCGGCGCGGCTGGTCGCCGGCCATTCGGTGCCCTTGATCGGCGTGAATCGCGGCCGCCTCGGATTTTTAACCGACGTCAGCCCCAGTTGCATGCTGGAAGACGTGGATTCTGTGCTGGCCGGGCGTTACAGCGAGGATCGCCGCTCCTTGCTCGCGGCGCGGCTGGAAAGGCATGACGGCAAGACCGTGAGCGCCCTGGCATTGAACGATGTCGTGGTCAACAAATGGGAAACCGGGCGCACGATGGACTTCGAAACCTCCATCAATGGCCGTTTCGTCAACTCGCATGGCGGCGACGGCATGGTGATCGCGACGGCGACCGGCTCGACGGCGTACGCGCTGTCTTGCGGCGGACCCATCGTGGAGCCCGACCTCGACGTGTGGGTTTTGGCCCCCATCAGCCCGCATACCTTGAGCGACCGCCCGATCGTGGTGCGCGCCGGCAGTAAAATTCAATTGCGCATGTCGGATCGCTTCGAATCGCGCGCGCAGGTGACCTGCGACGGCACCGGTATCGGCGATCTGGAACAGGGCGACAACCTCTATGTCGAGGGCGCCGATGCCCAAATCACGCTGCTGCATCCGCCGGGCTATGACTACTACCGGTTGCTGCGCTCCAAGCTGCATTGGGGCCGGGGTGGGCACGGCGAAGCGCCCGACGCCTAACGAACCTGTGTGAGTACTCATCGAGGTTCCCGGCTGTGCTGACGCACCTTCAACTGCGAGATTTGGTACTCGTCGACCAAGGGGAACTCGAGTTCGGCGCCGGCCTCACGGCGCTCACCGGCGAGACGGGTGCGGGAAAATCCATTGTGGTCGATGCGCTGCTGTTGATCGCCGGCGGCCGGGCCGCGGGCGATGTCGTCAGGCAGGGCGCCGAGCGCGCCGAGATCAGCGCGAGCTTTGCCGCCCTCCCCGCCGCGGCCCTCAATTGGCTGGGCGAACAGTCGATCGACCAGGACGGGGAAATCATCGTGCGCCGCGTCGTCGGAGCGGATGGCCGATCGCGCGCGTATGTGAACGGCCAAGTGGTGCCGCTCCAAGCTTTGCGGGAACTGGCGGAATTTCTCATCGAAATCCACGGCCAACAGGAGTTTCAGCACCTGGTGAGCCGCGGCGCGCAGCGCGAGATGCTCGACGAACGCTTAACCTCGCCCGCGTTGAAGAGCAGCGTCGCGGAACTATTCACTCGGTACAACGCCCGCCGCCGCGATTTCGAATCGCTGCAGAGCGCCGCCGAAAATCGCGACGCGCGCCTGGACCTGCTGCGCTATCAACTGAGCGAACTCAAGAGCGATGTGTCGACGGTCAGTGACATCGAGGAACTGTTCGCCGATCAAAAGCGCGTGGCGAGCCGCAGCCGCTTGGGCGCTGCCGCCCGCACCGCGCTTGACGCGGCCTATGAAGCAGATGCCGGCAGCGCTCATGACTTGCTCGCCAAGGCAACGGCGGCGCTGCGCAGCGTGTCGGACATCGATCTGCGCTTGGGTGAGGCCGGCAAATTGCTGGGCGAGGCCGCCATTCTGACCCAGGAGGCCGCCGAGGCGCTGCGGCACTACTTGGATGACTTGGATATCGATCCCAAGCGCCAGGACGAAATCGAGCGCCGCGCGGCCGCGCTCGAAGCGCTGGCGCGCAAGCATCGCGTCGCGGTGCTGGAGCTGCCTGCGCACCTGGTCCGCGTCGCACAAGAAGTCGCGGCCCTCGACAATGTGCAGTTGAGTTTGGCGACACTGGAGGCAGAGCTCGCCGAGCTGACGCGCGATTACCGGGCCGCGGCCGGCCGCCTAAGCGATGCACGGCGCACGGCCGCGCAGCTGCTGGGAGTTCAGGTGACCAAGCTCATGCAGACCTTGGGCATGGCGGGCGGCGAGTTTGCCGTCAAAGTCACGCCGAGTGAGCAGGAGTTCTCATCGAACGGCAGCGACGAAGTGGAGTTCCTGGTGAGCGCCAATCCCGGCCAGCCTTTGAAAAGCCTCGCCAAGGTCGCCTCCGGCGGCGAACTCTCCCGCATCAGCCTCGCCGTCCAGGTCGCCGGGCGCGCGCAGAGTTCCTCCGTCTGCATGGTGTTTGACGAAGTGGATGCGGGCATCGGCGGTGCCGTGGCCGAAATCGTCGGCAGACAATTGCGCGAGTTGGGCGAGCGCGCCCAAGTGCTGTGCGTGACGCATCTGGCGCAGGTCGCCTCCCAGGCTCACAGCCAATTCCGGGTGACGAAGCTGTCCGACGGCAAGATCACGCGCACCGCCGTCAAGCCATTGGGCGAGCCTGAGCGCATCGATGAGATCGCCCGCATGCTCGGCGGCGTCGACATCACGGAGCAGGCACGCGCGCATGCCCGCGACATGCTGGCGCGCGCGGTACCGGCCGCCAATTCAAAGAAAAAGGGCTCGCGCAGCGGACCTCGTTGAGACTAGCCGCCCTGAGACTGGCCGCTCGAAAACCTTAGGAGACGGGCTTGGTGCGTTTCTGATTGGGGCAATTCGGCTTGCGGCAGTGCCCGTACAGAATCAGCGCATGATCGCTGATTTCAAAGCCCAAGCGCTTGGCCACCGCGTGCTGCCGTTCTTCGATGCCGCTGTCCATGAACTCTTCCACCTTGCCGCAGTCAACACACACGATGTGATCGTGATGCGCGCCTTGATTGAGCTCGAACACCGCCATGCCGCCCTCAAAATGATGGCGCGTGACCAAGCCGGCGGCCTCGAATTGGGTCAGCACTCGATAGACCGTGGCGAGGCCGATATCTTCGTTGGACACCAGAAGCTTCTTGTAGATGTCCTCGGCGCTCATGTGGCGCGCCGACCCGTCGGCGAGGATGTCCAGGATTTTCAGGCGCGGCAGCGTTACTTTAAGACCTGCGTTGCGCAGATCGTTGCTTTCGCTGGTCGCGTCGGGTTTCAGGCGCTGCGGCATGCTGGGCCTTTGGGTTATGATGGGCACCGATTATCAATCATTTGACGGCTATTCACCACTTTACATGAAAATTATTCAGTGCCTGGTTCTGGGATCCGCGGTAACTCTGATGGCTTCCGGCTGCGTGTACCGCATCAACATTCAGCAGGGCAATTTCCTGAATCAAAGCTCCGTCGACACGGTCAAGGAAGGCATGACGCGCAGCCAGGTCCGGTACCTGCTGGGCACGCCCATGGTGGCCGACAGCTTCAACAAGGAACGTTGGGACTATATCTACTATCTCAAGAAGGGCCGCACACGCCACATCGATTCGCGGCGCGTGACCGTATATTTCGACGGGGACAAAGTCGCTCGCCTGGATAAGCCGACCGCAGCGGAAGCCGCCGCGCAGGACGCATCGGCTGCGAAGATCAAGAACGGACGGGTTTACTAGCCTTGCGGCTGGAGCGCTTGCGGCGCGCGAGCTTCGGCTCTTCCAGCAGCGGCCTGTAGATCTCGATCCGATCCCCTTCCTTGAGCGCGGCGTCGCGGCGCGTCACTTTGCCGAAGATGCCGACCGCCGCGTTCGTCAAATCCACGCCCTGGAAATCTTGATCCTCCGCCGCCAGCCTCAAGGCGTCGGCGATCGTCGCGCCCGGCGGCATTTTCAGCGATTTCGCGATACTGCGCTGCGGTTGCGCGTAGACGATCTCGATATTCACCGCGCGCCGTAAACCTTGTGTGCCCGCGTCACGAAGGCGTCGACGATGCTGCCGCACAGCGACTCGAACACGGCGTTGAAGGCCGCGGACGTCAGGCGGTTCTTGAATTCGAATTCCACTTTGAAGTGCACGCGTGAACCGCGCGTGCCGATGGCATCGAAGCGCCATGCGCCCGTCAGGTCGCGGAAAGGTCCGTGCGTGAGCCGCATGTCGATTTGCGTATCCGCGAGGAGCGTATTGCGCGTGGTGAATTCGGTTTGCAGCACGCCGTGCGCGACTTTCAGCATGGCGATGCGCTCGGTGGCAGACACGTCCTCGACCCGGACCCCGACGCACCAAGGCAAAAACTCAGGGTAGCGCGGCACATCATTCACCAAGGCAAACATTTGCGCGGGCGTAAAAGTGACCAGGGCGCTGCGCTCGACTACCTGCATGGACGCATTGTCCGGCAAAAGCGCGGAGTTTGTCATGCGCTTCGCGCAACTTTCCGTGCGCTTCGCGCAACTATTTACGGGGCCGGGGCGGCCCCGTCCTATAATGTCCTGAACTAAAATGTCCTGAACTAAGATGAAGACCACCGAAAAATTGCCGCCGATCGCCGTCAACCGCAAGGCGCGCTTCGATTATTTCATCGAGGAGCGCTTCGAGGCGGGCATTTCCTTGATGGGCTGGGAGGTCAAGAGCATGCGTGCCGGCAAGGCGCAGATCGCCGAGGCGTACGTGTACGTGAAAAATGGCGAGGCATTTCTGTTCGGCGCGCACCTAAACCCCCTCAATTCAGCGTCCACCCATGTGGAAACGGACCCGACCCGGACGCGCAAGCTGCTGCTGAATCGCCGCCAGCTTGACCACCTGGTCGGCTCGGTCGAGCGGCGGGGCTACACGCTGGTCCCGTTGGAGCTGTACTGGAAAGAAGGCCGGGCCAAGCTGGAGATCGGCCTGGCGAAGGGCAAGAAACAGCACGACAAGCGCGCCAATGAGAAGGATCGGGACTGGCAGCGCGATAAGGCCAAAATCATGAAGGCGATGCGGCGCTGATGACGGCGGCGCCCGGCACTGACGGCAGGGGCGGAAAAGCGTAGGATAGGGGCTCGATTGGGGCCGACCGGTTTCGACATGGGTTGCGAAACTGCAGGTGCGTACCGAGGTGCAGGTTCCTCGTTAAACTATTTGCAAACTTATAGTTGCCAATCAAGACAACTACGCTCTAGCCGCCTAATCGCGGTTGAAACCCAGACGGCTCGTGCTGATGCGAACGTTTGGGTGTAGCGCTCATCAGATAGCGGGGCACACGTGTCTGGGGTGTGTTCAACGAAAAAATACCGGGCTGGCCGCACGCTTTCCCTGCCCGTTGGGTAGTGCGCGGTGAGAACAATAGACGCGGCTACGTACGTAGATCTTGTAGCGTAGGACTTATGGACGGGGGTTCGATTCCCCCCGGCTCCACCACCCTCCCTCGGGGTTCGCATCCCTATAAATATAGGGGGTTCCGTGTTGCCGAGCGTGCTCCAATGCAGCATGTCTGCGAATAACGATGAGACCGCAAAGCGTAATCATCTCTTAAGGTTGCTGGGTAGGGCGATCCTCAAGTTGGAAGACGCGGCTGCGGTAAATTCGCCCGAGTCCAGGTCCCTGGGCGCGGCGCGCGCCGAGCTGGTGCAAATCGTGAAAACGGTTCGAAAGCAAACCGCTGTCCCCAGTTCGCATGTCGTCCTGCTGCATCGGATTGCCAAGGGTCTCGACGCCATGTCCGACCCGCATATTCTCGAGGCCCGCATCCACATTTCTTCCGGTGCGTCCCTGATTCAGGGACTGCAACACAGAGAATAGGACGGTTGCTGCGCATCCGTGCCGGAGCCGCGGCACAGCCGCGCCGCGGCGACGTTGTGCTAACCTCCTGCCAGCATTATGACCAGGATCGAAGTTCCCAATACCGCCGGAAGGCGCCGCTCAAGCCGCTCAGGCGCCGGCCGTTGGTTCATGATATTGCTGCTGCTTGTAATCGTCGGCGGCGGCCTGTGGACCTGGCTGACTCTCGCCTGGGCCTATGCCGAAGGCGAGCGCGCCGGTGTGCTGCAAAAGTTCGTGCGGCGCGGCTGGGTGTGCAAGACCCATGAGGGCGAGATCGCGCTGTACTACGGCGGCGGCCAGTACCTAGGTCCCGGCACTTCCCCGGCGCTGTGGAACTTCAGCGTGCGCGATAAGTCGGTTGCCGAGCAGCTGAGCAAAGCCGTGGGACGGCGCGTGCAATTGCACTACACCGAGCACCCCGGCATTCCCACCAATTGCTTCGCAGACACGCGCTACTTCGTGGATCGGGTCACCATCACCGACAACGAATCCGGGACGGGACCCGCGCTGCCGCCGCCGGCAGCCGCGCCAGGCACCGTTCCCGGTGCGGCGGTTCCCGGTGCTGCGGCGCCCGCATCCGGCGCGACCCGCTAGGAAAACTTTTGCATCGAGCTCGCCACTTGCTCGGCGATGCTCACCGCGGTGCGCAGCGCCAACAGGCCATCCTCGCCGCTGACCGCCGGCGGCGTTCCTGAGCCCACGGCTTCCAAGAACGCCTCGATTTCCGATCTGAGTGCATCGCCCTGCTCATAGGTGTTCTCGTCGATGGCCACCTGCGGCATGCCATCCGCGCCCACGCCCGCTCCTTTGCGGATGACGGTGAGGATCTTCTGCTGCAAATCGAGCGACATGTAGGCATCGTCCTGGAACAGACGCAGCTTGCGTTCGGTTTTCAGGCTCACGCGGCTCGCCGTGGCATTCGCGACGCAGCCATTGGCGAAACGCAAGCGCGCATTTGCAATGTCGATCTCTTTGGAAAATACACTGCTGCCGATGGCATCGACCGACACCACGGGGGAGCGCACGATGCTCAAGATCAAATCAATGTCGTGGATCATCAAGTCCAGCACCACGTCCACGTCGGTGCCTCGATGTTTGAACGGCGCGAGCCGTGCCGATTCGATGAAGCGCGGCATGGTCAGAGCCGGCTGCACCGCGAGCACCGCGGCATTGAATCGCTCCAGATGCCCGACCTGCAGAATGCGCTTCGCCCGAGCGGCGATGTCAATCAGTCCTTCGCCCTCCTCGATCGTCACCGTCATGGGTTTCTCGACCAGCACGCTCGCGCCGGCCTCGAGAAATGCCTTGGCGACTTCGTAGTGCGAAGCGGTTGGCGTCACGATGCTCACGGCGTCGACCGACCCTAACAGCTCGCGATAGTCGGCATGGGCCGCAACGCCTAACTCAGCCGCGACTGCGGAGCGTGCTGCAGGTGCGGGATCGGCGATGCCCACCAGCCGGGAATTCGGCAAGCCGGCATATTTCTGCGCATGGAATCGGCCCAAGTAGCCGACGCCGATCACGGCGGTGCGGATCAAGGAGGCGCGTCTCGCCGCCACTTGCTCTTGGCGCGATAATCTTGACGCATCTGCAAGGTCGCGCCGCCGACGATCGCCGCTCCGGCGCCGCCCAAACACAGCAGTCCGCGCCAGACGGTCCACAGCCCGTCCCACAGCGACCAGAGCATCATGCCGACGCCCAGGAGAGCTCCGACCACGATGAACACCCAGGGCTTTAGGTCGTACAGTGTCTGAGGCGTCCAATTGCGCATGTTCCCGATTCTACAGTGGCGAGCGAGGCGCCGGGATTCGTTTACAATTGATTATGGCTTTCAAGTTCCGCCGATTCTCCGAAGACAGCCCCTGGGCCGCTGAATTGGTTACCGCCGCGGCAGGCCTGCTGCTGGGGGTTATCCTCATGCCCATTCTCATTTTTTATGCGGGCGCGGCTACTCTGGGCCGATTCGAGGGGGCCAGCTTGGGCCGGCTCTACGGCAGTCTATTCCTGGGTCTCAAGGAGGCCTCCATCGCCTCCTGGGTCATCTTTTTGGGTCCCTACGGCCTGTATCTGCTGTTCAGAGCACTGCGCGCGTGGTGGCGCGCCAGCGCGAGATTCAACTAACTTCATTCAAGTTTTGCGCGACATGGACGTTAACTTGCCATAAGCGGATCCTGATCCGTTTCTGTGTCTGGAGTCGCGTCTTGAATTCCGAGCTCGAAGCCCATCTTCGCCGATCCGTGAACTTCCCGTCTCCGCCGGGAGTCGCGACGCATATCATCGAATTGGCGCAGGATCCCGAGATCGAAATGGGCAAAGTCGCCAAGGCGTTGAGCATGGACTCGGCGCTGTCCAGCAAGGTGTTGAGGATCGCGAATTCGCCCCTGTATGCACAGCGGCGCAAGAGCGAGAACCTGCGGCAGGCTCTGGTGGTGCTGGGTTTGAACGCCACTCTCACGCTCGCCTTGAGTTTCTCGCTCGTGAAATCCTTGCGCGGTGCGAAACCCAATGGCTTGAATTACAAGTTCTACTGGCGCCGCGCTTTGCTGGCCGCGACCGCGGCGCGCGCACTCGGCGATGCCATGCGCCAAACTCTCGCGGAAGAGATCTTTCTGGCGGCGCTGCTTCAAGACGTCGGCCTGCTGGCGCTCGATCAAGCCGTTCCTGACTTGTACCGCGACGGAGAAAAATTGCAGCGCGACCATGCGGCGCTCGCCGAGCACGAGAAGAAGCGCGTGCAAGTGGATCATGCCCATGTCGGCGGCTGGTTGATGCGCACCTGGAGCCTGCCGGAGCGCCTGTGCCGCGCGATTGAACACAGCCATCAAGTTGAACTGAGTTGCAGCGCGCTGCCTGCCGGAATATTTGACCGCTGCGTCGCGCTTTCAGGTCCCGTGGCCGATCTTTTCCTGCTGGACCCGGAACAGCGGCAATTCGCCGAAACCGCGCTGTGCGCGGAGCGCAGCCTCGGCCTCGATAGGACGGCGTTCGGGCAGGTGCTCGGGACCATCGGCGCGATGATTCCGGAGACGGAGGCGATTTTTGAGTCCGAGCTGCTGTCCAAACAGCATCCGGATCTGATTCTCGAGCAGGCACGCGAAGTCTTGATGCTGCGCAGCCTGCATGCGCTGCGAGAAATTAATACCTTGCGCTCCAACGCCGATGCCCCTGCGACTTCCGTGGAACTCGAGGAAGAGACGCGGCGCGATGCCTTGACCGGAGTTTACAACCGTAGCTATCTCGAGCAGTTTTTGGCGCGGGAGTTCGACAACTCGACGCGTCACAAATGGCCCTTGAGCGTCGCCTACGTGGACTTGGACAACTTCGAGCAGATCAATGACAGCTTCGGTCAGCATGCGGGAGACCGCGTATTGCAGGCGACTGCGCGGATTCTGCGCGGCAACACTCGCGAGACGGATTTGATTGCCCGGCACGGCGGCGAGGAATTCGTCGTCGTGCTGCCGGCAACCGATGCGGAAACGGCGCACAACATCTGCGAGCGCATCGTCATGGCGTTCCGCAACACGGGCCACGTGGTCGGTTCGCACAACGCCAAGGTCACCGTGTCCATCGGTTGCGCAACCCATGGCGGGCAAATTCAGTTCGGCAATTACAATGACTTCGTCAAGGCAGCCGACCAAGCGCTGTACACGGCGAAAACGCGCGGCCGCAATCGCTCGGTGCCGTTCGATCGGCAATTGTCAGGACCGGTTGCCCGCAGCGGTTGAAAACGCGCCGCGCCGCGCTCCCTAGCAAATTAAGTCGCACCGCGCTTGCCTTATGTCTTGAACCGACTCGAACTGCGTCACAGTTCTGCAATCCATTTAATTCATGCCTGTCGCAATTTGGGAACATGGCTCCGTGGAAAACAACTAAAGCATTGACAGCCGGCACTGGCGACATTTTTGAAGAGGCAGACCATGGCGAGCGGGTACAAAAGACGAGCAGACGACGACACGGGTTTCAGCTTCGCTGTGCTCGAGTTGCGGCAGGCAAAAGCTGCGCAAACTCTGGCGCTCGATCCGGGCCCCAAGAAGGTTTCCTACAAAGAGCAGGGCTCAGATCCTTACAACTCTTCCGGCAGCTTTGACCGCAAAAAAAACTGGACCAAAGTAGGCAAACGCTAGTCTCTGAATCGCCGGGCGGGCTAATCGCCCGGCGAGGCATTCGCGCCGCGGTGAGAGGTGCGAAACTCACTGTTCGGATACCAGCGCGGAAAACGCCTGCTATTCGCCAGCCGAAGTCCTACCTGATAGTCAAGCGTGAGATCAACCACCGGACCGCCGACATCCCAGTCAGGGGAATACTGGTCGCTGGTCTGGCGATAGCGGCGCGCAAAGTAATCCTCGATCTGCGCCTTCCCCCACACCGGCCCTCGCGCCGCGCTGTCGATTCCGGCCTGCACGTACAACACCGGAACGCCCTTGCGGGCGAAGCTGTAGCTGTCGGAGCGGAAATACAAACCCAGTTGGGGACTCGGCTCCGGATGAGCTTCGCGCCCCTGCAGCAGCGCCTCGGCACGCGCCGTGTCTTCCAAATCCGTATTGCCGAAGCCGAGAATGCTGACATCGCGCGTTCGCCCGCCGTTGATCAAAGTGTCCACATTGATGACGGCTACGGTTTGCCGCAAAGACAGCAGCGGGTTGTCGACGTAGTACTGCGAGCCCAGCAAATCGGGTTCGGCGGCCGCCGTGGCCAGGAACGCAATCGAGCGGTCAGGCTTCGGATCTGTGCGCACAAAGGATTGCGCCAGCATCAGCAAGCCGGCGACGCCGGTTGCATTGTCGACCGCGCCATTGAAGACGTTGTGACCCGGCCGGGCCTCGTCGACTCCCAACGAATCCCAATGGGCTGCGTACATGACATATTCATGTCCCCGGCGCCCCGGCCAGAGCGCGATCACATTCTGGGAATTGAAGGCGTGAATCGCGTTGTGAATCGTCGCATCAACTTTGACGCCCATCGGCACGGCCTTGAATCCAGGATAGGCTGCAGCGACTGCCAGTCGCGTGAAATCAAGGCCCGCCGCGGCGAAAAGCGCGCGCGCGGCATCGTTTTGAATCCAGCCTTCGATGGCCGCGCTGCCGGCGTATCCATCCGCAGACGCCAATTCAAATTGCGCCCCGGTCCAAGTGGCTTGAATCACATTCCAACCGTAGCCGGTCGCGAGAGCGTCGTGAATGAGCAGCACGCCATGCGCGCCCTGACGGGCCGCCTCCTCCACTTTGTAGGCAATGCGCCCGTACTCGCTCATCGCATTGCCCTTGAACACGGTGGGATCCTTGGACGCATAGCCCGGATCATTGGCCAAGACCACGACCGTCTTGCCATGAACGTCGAAGTTCGCGTAGTCATTCCACGAATATTCCGGCGCGACGATACCGTAGCCGACAAACACCAACTCGCTGCGCGACACCTGTATCTCAGGCACGGCGCGCTTGGTCCATATCACCACGTCCTTGCCGAAAACCAGGTTGCGCGGACCGCTTGGGGTAGTTGCGGATAATGTCGCATCGGCGCTCGCGGTGATTTGCACCAACGGCACTTGCTGAACATAGCTGTTGCCGTTGCCGGGCTTCAGGCCCAGCTTGTGAAATTTTTCGACCAGATAATTGACCGTCTTGTCCTCACCCGGCGTCCCGGGCTTGCGGCCCAAGAAGTCATCCGAGGCCAGCACGCGGACGTGATCGGCGAAGGCGGTATCGTCAATGTCGGTGGAGGGCGGCGGTTCCTTGGGGTGCATGGTGCAGCCCGGCAAGGTGAGTCCGGCGAAGGCCAAAGCCACCATAAGATGTTCAGCTCGTCGCATAGAGTTACTCATTGTGTCGGTCAATTGCGGCGGGGCCAATACAACAGAACCACGATACCCAGGGAAATCCCTGTGGCGAGATGGGCCCAACCGCGCCACGGCCGCAGGCGCGCCTGCCCGAGGAAACTCCCGGCGCTGGCGGTGGTCAAAATTGCGAAGGCCACCAGGCTGCCCGCCAGTTGCGGCATTTCGCGCGACAAGTCCGGGTGTTCGCCCATCAAGACGAAGAACACCACCAGGACGGCGCCCAGGCCAAAAGTGATCGATGCGGCAGATCCTAAGACGATACCGATCAAAACCGTGAACGGACGCATATCCTCCGGCTCATATACACTTGCTAGGAGGCACGGGCTTCTCTAGCCTTGAAGGGACTGGGGAAGGAAGTTTACAGGAGAACGGCGACGGTGATACTCAAACGGCTTAAAGCCACTCGTTCGCGATGGATTACCGGCATTGCCGTCTGCGCGAGCGCAGTGGGACTTGCCGCCCTGTTAGGCGCTGCCATGACGCCGCCGGCCGCAGCACCCGCGGCGGCCGCCGCCGCCCTCGCACCCACTGAGCAGCAAAACTACGTCGCACGCCGCGTGGCCGACATCGTCGCGCATGAGCACTACCGCCGGGCGCCGCTCGACGATCATCTTTCCAGCTTGATCCTCGACCGCTATCTCGATGCCATCGACGGCGCGAGAAGTTATTTCTTCGCGAGCGACATCGCGGAGTTCGAGAAGTACCGCTACGAACTCGACGACGCCATCAAGACCGGCGACGTCGAGCCGTCATTCGTCATCTTCCGCCGCTATCAGCAGCGCAGCCGCGAGCGCATGGCCTACGCCATCGATCTGCTCAACAAGAAACCGGATTTCGAGCTCGACGAGTCGTTTAATTTCGACCGCGAAAAGGAGCCCTGGCCCGCCAACGCCGCGGAGATGAACGAACTGTGGCGCAAGCGCGTCAAGAATGACGCCCTCTCGCTGGTGACGGCCGGCAAGCAGTGGCCCGAAGTTGTCGATGTTCTGCGCAAGCGCTACGAGCACGTCGCGAAGCGCATGGATCAGAGCAAGCCCGACGATGTGTTCGAGGCATTCATGAATGCCTTCGTGCTGTCGTTGGATCCGCATTCGAATTATTTCTCGGCGCGCAACTCCGAGGAATACAACATTCAGATGAGTTTGAGCTACGAGGGCATCGGCGCCTCGCTGCAATTGACCGACGACTATGTGACGGTCATCGACGTCATCGCCGGCGGCCCGGCCGCCGTCAGCGGCAAGCTGGCCGCGAGCGATCGAATTACCGCCGTCGGCGAAGGCAAGAGCGGAGAGCTCACCGACGTGATCGGCTGGCGCTTGGACGACGTGGTGCAGAAGATTCGCGGCCCCGGCGGCACGCTGGTGCGATTGCAGCTGCTGCCGGCGGGGGCGGCCCCGGGCTCGGTGCAGAAAGTGGTCGACTTCACGCGCAACCGCGTGTCGCTCGAAGCCCAAGCTGCCCACAAGACCTTGCGCACGGTTGTGCGCAACGGCAAGGAAGTCAAAGTCGGCGTCATTACGGTGCCGAGCTTTTATCAAGACTACGATGCCAGCCGCGCCGGCGCCAAGGACTACCGCAGCACCACACGCGACGTTCAGCGCCTGATCAGCGAGCTGCGCAAAGACGGCGCCGAAGTTTTGATCATGGACTTGCGCGCCAATGGCGGCGGTTATTTGCCGGAAGCGGAATCGCTCACGGGTTTGTTCATCGATCGCGGACCTGTCGTGCAGCTTCGCGACACCACGGGGCATATCGAAGTGGATGATGATCCGAACCCGGCGATCTTCTACAGCGGCCCCATGGTCGTACTGGTCGATCGCTTCAGCGCGTCGGCCTCCGAGATCTTCGCGGGCGCCATCCAGGATTACGGACGCGGGCTCATCATCGGTCAACAGACCTATGGCAAGGGCACGGTGCAAAACGCGCATCCGCTCAACTACACGATTTTCGGGCGTAAGCCGGAATTGGGGCAGCTGAATGTCACCATCGGCAAGTACTACCGGATTACCGGCGAGAGCACTCAGGATCGCGGCGTAACGCCGGATATCCAGCTGCCCTCGCTCATCGATGCCAATGAAGTCGGCGAGAGCACCCGTGACCGTGCCCTGCCCTGGGATCACATCGAACCGGCAACCTTCCGAGTCGAAGGCGATTTGAAGCCGATTGCTTCAACTCTGGAAAAATTGCACGCGGATCGAACTGCCGGCAGCGCGGACTTCAAATACCTGAAAGAAGATATTGCGGCACTCGAGGCCATGCGCAGCCAGAAAACGCTGTCCTTGAATCTGAAGACTCGCGAAGCAGAACGCAAACGCGTGGAGAGCGAACGGCTCGATCGTGAAAACGCATGGCGCGCGGCGCACGATGTCAAACCGGTCAAGTCGCTCGAAGAAATCAAGGACGACGCGACGGCGGGCATCTTGCTGGATGAGGCCTCGCAGATCGCGGCCGATCTCGTGGTCGTTTCAGCGCGCCGCAGCGCACCCACGCAGGCGCGGCGCAACGATCCCGCAGCTGCGGCTGGTGCGGCGGGTGCGGCGGGTGCGGCACGCCCATTGCAGGACAGCCACTAGCGCAGCAGCAGGGTATATAGATCCCAGTAATCCTCCGCCAGCACATTCCAGCTGTTGGCGGCGGAAGCTGCTCTTGGCTTATCGAACTCGAGCTCGGTCGCCGGCGGCGACAACGAATCCGCGGTCGGCACCGTGTCGGCGGTATTGCGGTATTCGCACGTTGCCCGCAAGCGCTCCAACTTCGCCCTGACCGAGCCGGTGATCTGTTTTTGATTGGCCACGGCCAGCTGCGCTTTCTGCACCCGCTGCATGTAGCTTTCGCAGTCCGCGCGCGTGCCGAAAGTCATCTCATGAACTCGCCGCGCCACCGCTTCCTTGGCGCGCGCCGCAAGGCCAAAAGCGTCCGCGTGTTCGCAGAGCAATTCAGCGTAGCCGATGATGGCAAGGTTGATGTTGCGCCGCGCCGCCAACGACAGGCCCGGGAATTCCAGTGAGCCTTCGCCCTCGATCGCACTGCGCTCTGCATGCAAATCGCCGACCGCCTGATCGGCCATGACGAGTTGGCTGCGCAGCGCCTCCAACGACTTGAGCCGGCGCCGGCGTCTGAAGTAATGCCAGAAGGCCGTCAAGCGTCCGATCTCCTGCTGCGCGTCGGCCAGCAGCCGGCGTTGCTCGTTCGCTGCGGCGCTGGCCGCCTGCAGGCGCTGATCAGCATCGGCCAGCCGCGCGTTCTTCTCGCCCTCCAAATCGGCTTTGTGCTTGGCAACCTCGCGCGCTTCCTGTTGGCGCGCCAAGTCGGCAGCGAACGTGGAGAGCTGCTGATGGCAGGTCTTCCACAGGGCGCGCAGCTGAAAGAACACCAGTGCGCCGAAACCGGTCTTCGGATCGCCGAGCAGATCGCCGAGCGCATCCATCTGTTCCTGAATGCGGATGGTCGCGCCTTCCTGCTGCTTGAGCCGATCGCGCAGCAAGTGAAATTCATCCTTGAGGTCGGCGTACGCTTTTTTGAGGCCGGCACGATTTTGGAACAGCTGCATCAGCCGCTCTTCGTCGGGACTCGCTGCGCCTCCCTCCGCGCCGCCTTTTAGAAACGTCAGCTTATCGATCAAAGTCCCGCCTCATCCCATGACAACCGCAGGTCACCCGATACGAAGCCAATCTTCGCGGCTAGAAGTGATGTCCCCGCTCGGTACAATATTCCAACCATTTATTTAACATCATGTTTCGGCCCCAGCGCTGATCCAGTTCACGCTTGAGTCCCGACTGCAGCTTGGCGAGTTGCGGATGGCGTTGAAACCCGCGAAAGCTTCGCACCTCGGCCAGGCGGGCATCGTGGTACACGCATACCTCCAAATCCGGGTCGCGGAGCCGCGATGCCTCGAAATCGAACTCATATGTGAGCCGAAACACACTGGTGTAACGGCACTGCTCCAGCGGCGTGAGATACAGATCACAGTCTGTCGCAACCGCCGACACGCGCTGCGTTTTGACCGAGCGGAGATCGTCCACCAGCCAGCCCAAGCGCACGAAATTGCTTTCGTACAGCGTCATCAGGCCCACAAAGCTGCCAGGCCGCGCCCGCCACGATGTCTCGCACCATTGATCCGCTATCATGTGGGGACTATACCATGCAGCCTTGATTTTTCAGGGCCGCAATCGCCGCTCGAGACCCATGCGATCGAGAATCCTGGTAGATATTTCTTCGATCGAGACTTCGGTCGCATCGAGCACCGGCACGCCGTGCCGCTCGAACAAGGACTCCGCGGCTCGCACTTCGAACGCCACTTGCGCGGCTGACGAGTAGCGGCTGTCGGGCTTGCGTTCGTTGCGAATTTGCTGCAATCGATCGGGCCGGATCGTCAGACCGAATAATTTTCGCGGGTGCCCATCGAGTGCGCGGGGCATTTTCCGGGACTCCAGATCATCGTCGGTGAGCGGGTAATTCGCCGCAAAAACTCCGTACTGCATGGCCAAATACAAACAGGTGGGTGTTTTGCCGGAACGCGACACGCCGACCAGAATGACATCGGCGCGCTCATAGTCGCGCACCACCGATCCATCATCGTTCGCCAGCGCGAAATTCGTCGCATCGATGCGCGTCGCATAAGCGTGCGTGTCCGCCATGCGATGAGTCCTACCTGCAGTATGGCTTGATTGCGTCTTGAGTTCACCGGCGAGCGGTGCTAGGAACGGATCAAAAAAATCCAAGAAAAATCCGGTGCTGCCTCGGACCACGTTGCGCACGTCCTCCTGCACCAGCGTGCTGAACACGACCGGGCGCACGCCCTCCTGCGCCGCGACCAGATCAATCTTTCGAACGGCCTCAATTGCCTTGTCAACGGTGGAGATAAATGGCACAGTCACTTGGCGAAATTCGATGCCATCGAACTGCGTCATGAGGCTGTGACCCATTGTTTCTGCGGTAATTCCCGTTTGGTCGGAAACGAAAAATACTGTTCGTTTAATCACGGTAACCTCATCGAGTCGGCGCTAGCGCCGTAAAGTGTTTCATTTAAACTACCGTCGGACAAGCCGTGCACCATGAAGCCTTACATCATCCCATTTGAAAAACTGAAAAATAAAGACGTCGAACTCGTCGGCGGCAAAAATGCTTCGATCGGCGAGATGATTTCCGGCCTGGCAAACCTCGGCGTTTCGGTGCCGGGCGGCTTTGCCACCACGTCGCACGCTTATCGGGATTTCTTGGCGCAAGGCGGCCTGGACGAGCGCATCCGCGGCGTGCTCGCGGACCTGGACGTGGACGATGTGGAACGCCTTGCGGTGGTCGGAGCGCAAATTCGCGGCTGGATGCTGGCGACGCCGTTTCCGGAAAGATTGCAGACGGAAGTCCTGGATGCGTGGCGCAAGATGAAGGGCGACGCCGACGTCAAGGAGTTCGCCGTGGCGGTGCGTTCCTCCGCAACGGCCGAAGATTTGCCGGAAGCTTCCTTTGCGGGCCAGCAGGAAACTTTCCTCAATGTGCGCGGCGAGGAACACTTGCTGAAGTCCATGCACGAAGTGTACGCCTCGCTGTTCAATGATCGCGCGATATCCTATCGGGTGCACAATAAATTCGATCACAGCGCCGTGGCGCTCTCCGTCGGCGTACAGCACATGGTGCGCAGCGATCTGGGCGCCGCCGGGGTCATGTTCACGCTTGATACGGATTCCGGTTTTCGCGACGTGGTGTTTATTACGTCAGCGTATGGATTGGGGGAAACGGTGGTGCAAGGCGCCGTCAACCCGGACGAATTTTATGTCTACAAGCCCGCTTTGCGCGCGGGCCGCCGCTCGATCTTGAGAAAGAATCTCGGCGGCAAAGCGATCAAAATGATTTACGCCGATCCGGGCTCAAAGGAGCGAGTCCGTACCGTCGATGTGGCGAACGCCGACCGGGATCGCTTTTCATTGAGCGAAGCGGACATTACCGAGCTGGCAAAGCAGGCGCTCACCATCGAAGAGCATTACGGCACTCCCATGGACATCGAATGGGGCAAGGATGGCAGCACTGGAAAGATCTACATCCTGCAGGCGCGCCCGGAAACCGTTCAAAGCCGTGCCGGCCGCACGATATTGCGCTTTACGCTGAAATCGCGCTCCAAGGTGCTCACCACCGGCCGCAGCATCGGACAACGCATTGGCGCGGGCCATGCGCGCATCATCAAGGACGCGAAAGAAATGTCCCGAGTCCGAGCCGGCGACGTCCTCGTGGCCGATATGACCGACCCGGACTGGGAGCCGGTCATGAAACGGGCATCGGCGATCGTCACCAATCGCGGCGGGCGCACCTGTCACGCGGCCATCATCGCGCGCGAACTCGGCATACCGGCGGTCGTCGGCTGCGGCACCGCCACCAGCGACATCCGGGAAGGTCAGGCCGTCACGGTTTCCTGCGCCGAAGGCGACGCCGGGTATGTCTACGACGGCATGCTGGAATTCGACCAGCGCAGCATTGAAATGGACGCGATGCCGAACATTCCCGTCAAAATCACCATGAACGTCGGCAATCCGGATCGTGCTTTCGATTTCGCAGGCATTCCCCACAGAGGCGTCGGGCTGGCGCGTCTCGAATTCATCATCAATCGCATGATCGGTGTCCACCCGCGCGCGCTGCTGGAATTCGACAAGCAGAGCGCGGAACTCAAGGACACCATCAAGAAGCAGATCGCAGGCTATGACGGCCCTGTCAATTTCTACGTCGACAAGCTCAGCGAAGGCATCGCGCAGATCGCGGCCGCGTTCGCGCCGGAACCGGTGATCGTGCGCCTGTCGGATTTCAAGTCCAACGAATATGCGAATTTGATCGGCGGCAAGAATTACGAACCGCACGAGGAAAATCCGATGCTGGGTTTTCGCGGCGCGTCGCGCTACATCGACAAGGTATTTCGGCCCTGCTTCGAACTCGAGTGCCGAGCGCTCAAGCGGGTGCGCGATGAAATGGGGCTGACCAATGTGCAGGTCATGGTGCCCTTCGTGCGGACACTCAGCGAGGCGAAGGCGGTGACGCAGCTTCTGACCGAGAACGGTTTGAAGCGCGGCGACAACGGCTTGAAGCACATCATGATGTGCGAACTGCCGACCAACGCCCTGCTCGCCGATAAATATCTCGAGTACTTCGACGGCATGTCGATCGGCTCGAATGACATGACGCAGCTGTGTCTGGGACTGGACCGCGACTCCAGCGTCGTGGCGAAATCCTTCGACGAGCGCGATGATGCGGTCAAATCACTGATGTCCATGGCCATCAAAGCCTGCAAAGCGCAGGGCAAGTATGTCGGTATTTGCGGTCAAGGTCCTTCAGATCATCCCGAACTCGCACGTTGGCTGGTCGAACAGGGAATCGACAGCCTATCCTTGAATCCGGATACCGTGGTCGAGACCTGGATGTTCCTCGCAAGCTAGATCTTATGCTCGCGCAGCGAGCGCCTAGAAAGACCGCAGCAGCCGCTCGCGATAGTATTGCAGCTCGCGAATCGAGTCGCGTACGTCCTCGAGCGCGAGATGACTCGAGGTCTTGCGAAAGCCCTCGGCGACGTTTGGCGCCCAGCGCAGGGCCAGCTCTTTCAGGGTGCTCACATCGAGGTTGCGGTAATGGAAAAACGCCTCCAACGACGGCATGTAGCGCGCCAGAAAGCGCCGGTCCTGGCAGATGCTGTTGCCGCACATCGGTGAACGTTTGGGCTCCACCCAGGCTTCGAGAAAATCCAGCGTGCGGCGTTCCGCGGTCGGCGCATCGATGTCGCTGGCCAATACGCGGGCGGCCAATCCGGAACGGCCATGCTGATTCCGGTTCCAATCATCCATGGCGTTCAAAATCGCCTCGCTCTGGTGCAGGGCGAGCACCGGCCCTTCGGCAAGCACGTTGAGGTATTTGTCGGTTACGATCGTCGCTATCTCGATGATCAGATCCGAATCGGGCTTGAGGCCCGTCATTTCCAAGTCGATCCAAATGAGATTTTCGGGGGATTTCATGGTGTTTAGCGCAAATAATTCGCCATGGTAGCAGGCGGCACCGGCACCGTCCTTGCGAGTTTCGGGCGAGGCGTGTTGGTTCAGACGGGCGAGGGCCTGGTTCGCTGCGGGCTCAAGGGGCGCAAATTGCGCGTCGTGTGCGGCGATCGGGTTATCTGGGGTTATCCGCCTGCCGCCGACGGCCCGTCGGTCGAATCCATCGAGCCGCGCCGCAATCTCATCGAGCGCATCGATTCACGCGGGCGGCCCGAACCGGTCGCCGCCAATATCGACAAACTCGCGATTGTCGTGGCGCCCGAGCCCACGCCCGACTGGTTCCTCGTGGACCGCTACTGGGCCGGCGCCGTTCTCAAGGATTTAGAAGCGCTGATCATCGTGAATAAAAAAGACCTCGGCACGGATGGCATCCAACCGCAACTCGGCGAATACCGAAAATTGAACCTGAGGTGCATCGAAGTAAGCTGCCAATCGGGCGACGGCATTGCCGATCTCGAGCGCCTGCTCAGCGGCAGCGTCAATTTGCTGGTCGGCCAATCCGGCGTCGGCAAATCATCTCTGGTCAACGCCCTCGCGCCCGAAGCGGCAGCGCAGACCGCGGAGTTGACTCGCGATGCCGAGGGGCGGCACACCACCACCACCGCCCGTTGGTATCAGCTCGACCCGGCCTCCGCCATCATCGATGCTCCGGGAGTCCGCGACTTCGCGCCGCCCGCCCACCTGGTGCGCGCGGCGGAACGCGGTTTTGTGGAGATCCACGAGCGCAGCGTGCACTGTCGATTCAAGGATTGCCGGCATATGGAGGAGCCCGGCTGCGCGGTGCGCACGGCCGTGATCAATCAACAAATCTCGACGCGCCGCTACGAAAGCTATCGGCGGCTATTTCGGCTGTACGAGAAACTGGCGAGCTAAGGGGCGTCACGAAACGACGGTGCGTCCGGCCAACGCATGCGCCAGGGTGCCGCCGTCGACATATTCCAACTCGCCGCCGACCGGGACGCCATGCGCAATGCGCGATGCCTTGATTCCCAAACGCAGCGCCAGCTCGCCCAGATAGTGGGCCGTGGCCTCGCCTTCGGCCGTTGGGTTCGTCGCCAGAATCACTTCGCGAACCTCGCCGCCCCTGAGAAGCTGCTCGAATTCATCCAGTCCCAGTTCGGCCGGCCCCACGCCATCGAGCGGCGACAAATGCCCCATGAGCACGAAGTAGCGCCCGCGAAATCCGCCCGACTGCTCGATCGCGACGACATCCGCGGGCGACTCGACCACGCAGAGCTGCGCCAGATCTCGCTGCGTGGAAGCACAAATCGTGCAGAGCTCGCTTTCCGTCAACATGCGGCAACGCTTGCAGTGGCCCACCTGTTGCAGCGCCTCGGCCAGTGCCTGGCTCAAGGTTCTGCCGCCGTCACGGTCTCGCTCCAACAAGTAGAACGCCATGCGCTGCGCCGATTTGGGACCGACGCCCGGCAAGCATCGCAGCGAATCGATCAGGCGCGCTAATGTCGGCGTGTATTTCATCTGGAGCTTAAATCCTCAGAACGGCAATTTCATGCCCGGCGGGAGATTGAGGCCCGACATCAGGCCCGAATATTTTTCCTGAGTGCGCGCGGCAATCTTGCGAACCGCGTCGGTGATGGCCGCGGCCAACAGGTCCTCGAGCATGTCCTTATCCTCGCCGAGCAACTTCGGCTCGATCAGCACCTTCTTCGCCTCGTGCCGTCCATTCAAAGTCACCTTGACCATGCCCGCACCGGATTCTCCGGTGACTTCGATTTCGGCCAGTTCGGCCTGCGCCTTCTGCATCGTCTCCTGCATTTGCTGCGCTTGACGCATCAGATTTCCCAATCCGCCTTTCATCATAGCCGGGCCTCCGTTTAGTTGGTTGGTTTGACCGAGGATACATCCACATCGGCGCCGAAGCGCTCGCGCAGCCCCTTGACGGCCGGGTCCGACTCGAACGCGCTTGCGGCGCGCGCGACTCTGTCCTGTTCCGCCTGGACGCGCTGGCGTGCCGGCGAGTTCAACGCGGAGTCTGCCGTCTCGAACGCGACGCGTATTTCCCGCCCAAGATATTTGGACAGCCCTTGCACCAGTTTCTCCTCGATGGGACGCGTGCGCCGATCCGACGCGGCCTGATCGAGTTTCAGGGTCAGCAGGTTGTTCTCGAAACGCGCCGGGACGCAATTCAGCGCGAGCTGGCGCACCATCGCGCTCAAACCGGCGGCTTCCACCACCGCGGGCCAATTGGCGGCATCGATGCTGGTCAGCCGCGCCTCGAGCGCGGAGGCCCCCGGCGCCGAAGAGCCGGCCACCGACGCGCCCGCCGCCGGCAAATCGAGAGCGGCGACCGCGGTGGGCCGCCCCGTTTTGACCGGCTGAGCGGCACTCTCCGGCCGAAATGCCAGCATTCGCAGCAATGTCATTTCGAAACCGACGCGCGGCTCCGGCGCCATGTTCAAATCGCGGCGACCGCCGAGCGCAATCTGATAGTAAAGCTGCGCATCTTCGGGGGATATCGCCACGGCGAGCTTGCTCAGGAGTGCGGAATCGAATTCTTCATCCATCTGCGCGGCTTCGGGCACGATTTGCACGATGGCTATGCGCTGCAGCAACGCCGCCAGTTCCACCAGCGCGCGATCATAGTCCGGCGCATCGCGATCGAGTTCCCTCACTTCGGCGAGCAGCGCCGCGCCGTCGCCGCGGGATACCGCTTCGATGAGCCGGCCCACATGGCCGCGATCGATGGTACCGAGCATCGAGCGCGCATTGGCTTCGTTTACCGTGCCGCCGCCGAATGCAATGAGCTGATCCAGCAGGCTGAGCGCATCACGCATGCTGCCGTCCGCTGCGCGCGCCAGCAGCGCAATCGCCGCCGGCTCGAACGCCAAATTCTCCGCGGCCGCGATGAATTTCAATCGCTCGCCGATCATGGCGGCCGACAGCCGTTTGAGGCTGAACTGCAGACAACGCGACAGCACGGTCACGGGCAATTTCTGCGGGTCCGTGGTGGCCAGCAAGAATTTGACATGCGGCGGCGGCTCTTCCAGCGTTTTCAGCAATGCGTTGAAAGAATGGGTCGACAGCATGTGGACTTCGTCGATGAGGTACACCTTGTAGCGACCGCGGGTTGGCGCGTATTGCACGTTGTCGAGCATATCCCGGGTGTCATCGACCTTGGTGCGCGAGGCGGCGTCGACTTCGATGAGATCGACAAAACGGCCCTCGTCAATCTCGCGGCACGCGGCGCACACACCGCACGGGTTGGAGCTGACGCCCGCCGTCTCGCAATTCAATGATTTTGCCAGGATGCGCGCAACCGTCGTCTTGCCGACTCCGCGGGTTCCGGTGAACAGGAATGCGTGGTGTACTTTGCCGCTGTCGAGTGCATTGCTGAGCGCGCGCAGCACGTGCTCCTGCCCGACCATTTCGGCAAATCGTTTGGGGCGCCATTTACGCGCTAATACGACGTAGCTCATAACGTATATTGTCGCACGCCTTCTAGGCGAGCCTCACTTTAGGAGGCGGCCCGCGCCCGCAGGACTTCGGCGCCCGACTTAAAGCCTCTACCGCTGCTCCCTTCCGGGCCTGACGGGGTTCGTGACCAGTCGTCGCGAAGATGCAAACGCGAGCCACCATAAACTTATATGTGTGGCGGAGAGGGTGGGATGGACTCGGGCCGTCCCGGCCCTCGCCCTGCGGGCGCACTGCGTGCGTCCAAAATCGCTCCCGGCGATTTTGTCGAACCCAGGGTTCGAACCCCACCTCAACCATCAAATACACAAAATCAGTCTAGCCGATAAAACGCGATACTCTGCAGAAAAACTTTGGCGGAGAGGGTGGGATTCGAACCCACGAACACGGTTAGGTGTTACACACTTTCCAGGCGTGCGCCTTCGACCGCTCGGCCACCTCTCCTCGCGGCGCAAGGGTACCGGAGCGGACTCACGCGATCAAATCTAGCCGCTGGCAGCCTTGTTGGGCGGAGCCGGCATGTAGCGCGGCGGAACGTCGTAACACGTGTCCTTGGGCCCGGGCGGCGGCGGTACGTCGGAGACCGGGGGGATGACCAATGCGCCGGCTGTATTCGGCGAATCCAATCCCGGAGGCACCGTCAGCGGCTGGGCCGACAGGGCGTGCTGATACTCCTGCTTACTGTGACAGTCAGGGTTCAGCTTGCTGAACAGGTGGCAGCCGCTCATCAGAGCGCTCACGGCAATCAACACTAAAACTCGATCAAGGCTCATGCAGCTTGGTCCTCAAGGGTAACTCCGGCAGCCCGCATCGCACGCAGCACGGTCTCGTGGTGCGCCGTCGCGAGTTCGACCAACGGAAGGCGGATTGCGTTCCCGATAAGCCCCATCCTCGCTACCGCCCATTTGACGGGTATCGGATTCGCTTCGACAAACAGATCCTTATGTAAAGGCTGCAAATTCGCGTCGATCGCCCGCGCTCCCGTCAAATCGCCCGACAGCGCCGCGGAACAGGCCTCGTGCATCTTGCGCGGCGCGACGTTCGCCGAAACGGAAATGACGCCGCGCGCGCCGACGCCCATCAAATCGATGGCGGTGGCATCGTCCCCTGACAGCAGAACGAACTCCGGGGGGCAAGCACTCAATATCTCGCGCCCCCGGCTCAACGATGCCGTTGCCTCTTTAATCGCCACAATACGAGGATGCCGCGCTAGACGCGCGACGGTGCTCGGCAAGAGATCCACCGCCGTTCGGCTCGGCACATTATACAGAATAATAGGCGCCGCGGACGCGTCCGCTGCGGCCATAAAGTGCCTGTAAAGACCTTCCTGCGGAGGTTTGTTGTAGTACGGCGTCACCAGCATCACGCCATCGACGCCGAGCCCGGACAGACTACGTGTCCGCGCCACTGTCGCATCCGTTGCGTGAAAACCCGCGCCGACGATGACTTTGAGCTTGTCGCGACAGCGAGCCACGGCCCGGCGCGTCAGTTCCTCGATTTCGGCTGCGGAAAGCACGGGCGATTCGCCGGTGGTGCCGGCAACCACAATTCCGTCGCTGCCCTCTTGCACGTGAAATTCCAGCAACCTATCCCACGCGGACCAGTCCAAAGCCCCGTCGGCGGTCATCGGAGTGACGATTGCAACCATGCTTCCGGAAAACATCGAAGGACTCCGCGGGAAATATCGCTACCTTAAGTGCCGGAGATACACCCTGGCAAGCGCCCATCCGGTAGAATTTGCGCCGATGAAACAACATATCGTCATTTCCGCCGTCGGCGGGGACCGTGTCGGCATGGTCCATGAACTATCCAAGGCCATCGCCGATTGCGGGGGCAGCATCAGCGAAAGCCGCATGACCTCGCTCGGCAATGAGTTTGCCATGCTGCTCCTGGTCAACGGCAACTGGCATACCCTCGCCAAACTGGAAGGCGAATTCAAGAAGCTTGCCGATGCTACGGGCATGAACATCCAGCTGCGACGCACGGAGGAGAGATCTGCGCGCAATGACATGCTGCCCTATTCCATCGACGTGGTTTGCCTGGACCAGACCGGCATCGTCGCGGGGCTGTCGGGATTCTTCTCGCAGCGCGGCGTCGACATCGCTGAGCTGTCGACGCGTTCCTACGCTGCCGCACACACCGGCGCTCCCATGTTCTCCGTGCAGATGATCGTGAATGTCCCGAGCCGTCTGCACATCGGCGTATTGCGCGAAGAGTTCATGGATTTCTGCGATCACCTGAACCTGGACGCCATTTTCGAACCCGTGAAGAGTTAGCCGCCCATGAGCAAGATCGAAATCGGCAAAAAGGCGCCGCCCTTCACCCTTGAAGGCACCAACGGCACGTGGTCGCTCGAGGACGGTAAAGGCACTGCCGTGGTGATTTATTTCTATCCGCGCGATAACACCTCGGGCTGCACCCAGGAAGGCTTGGATTTTTCCGCGTTGCACCCTCAGTTCAAGAGGGCCAAGGCACAGATTTTCGGGATCTCGCCCGATAGCGCGGCGTCGCACGAGAAATTCAAGAAAAAGATGTCGTTTCCCTTTGAGCTGCTGAGCGATCCCGATCAGAAGGTGTGCAATTTGTACGGTGTTTTCAAGGAAAAGAGCATGTACGGCAGGAAATACATGGGAGTCGAGCGCAGCACGTTTCTCATCGACGCCAAAGGCGTGCTGCAGCACGAGTGGCGCAAAGTGAAGGTGAAGGATCATGCCGAGGCTGTGTTGGCGGCGGTGAAGGCACTGTGACCGGCAACGTGCGGCCCTTGGGGACCGCGGTACTGAAGAGCCGTCAAGGCAAGGCCGAGCGCCGCATTTTCGTGCTCGATACGAATGTGCTGATGCATGATCCCACGGCAATCTTTCGCTTCGAAGAGCACGACATCTACATCCCGATGACGGTGCTCGAAGAACTCGACGCCGGCAAGAAAGGCCTCTCTGAACCGGCGCGCAACGTGCGCCAAGTCAGCCGCTTTCTGGACGAGCTGATGCATGGCGCGACCAAGAAGCAAATCGACCGCGGCCTCGCCTTGCCCACGGCCGCGCCCGTCAACCACGGCAAGCGTCCGCCCGGCGGCAGGCTGTTCTTCCAGACTCAGTTGCTGGAATCGGTGCTGCCGGACAGCCTGCCAGGACAAGGCGCCGACAATGCAATCCTGGCCAACACGCTGGCTCTGCAGCAGAAATTTCGCAATGTGCGCGTCACGCTGGTCTCGAAAGACATCAACCTGCGGATCAAAGCGGCGATCCTCGGCGTGCATGCGGAGGATTATTCCAGCGACAAGACCATCGAAGATGCGGATTTGCTGGTCAGCGGCGTGCAGCAGCTGCCGCAGAATTTCTGGGAAAAACACGGCAAGGGCATGGAGTCGTGGCAGCAACAGAGCCGCACGTATTATCGGGTGCGCGGGCCGCTGGTGCGCGAATGGAAAACCAATCAGTTCGTTTATGACCCGGGCGCGAACGGCGTCGAAGCCATCGTGCGCAAGCTCGAGGGCGAATCCGCGATTTTGGAACTCACCACCGACTACCGCACCGAGCGCAACAATGTGTGGGGCGTAACGGCGCGCAATCGCGAACAGAATCTTGCGTTGAATTTGCTGATGGATCCGGAAATCGACTTCGTGACGGTGTTGGGTCCCGCCGGCACCGGCAAAACGTTGCTGACCCTGGCGGCGGGCCTGGCGCAGACGCTGGATCACAATCGCTTCGGCGAAATCATCATGACTCGCGTCACCATCCCCTTGGGAGAAGATATCGGCTTTTTGCCGGGCACCGAAGAGGAAAAAATGGAGCCCTGGATGGGCGCCCTGATGGACAATCTAGAGGTGCTGACCCAGAGCCAGGCCGGGGGCACGTGGGGGCGCGGCGCAACCAACGATCTTCTACGGCACCGCATCAAGATTCGCTCATTGAATTTCATGCGGGGCCGTACATTTCTGAACCGGTTCATCATTATCGATGAGGCGCAGAATCTCACGCCCAAACAGATGAAGGCACTGGTCACCCGCGCGGGGCCGGGCACCAAAATGGTCTGTTTGGGCAACATCGCGCAGATCGACACCCCCTACTTGACGGAGACCACCACGGGTCTCACTTACGTCGTAAACCGATTCCACGGATGGGCGTTTTCGGGACATATCACGCTGGTTCGCGGCGAGCGCTCGCGCTTGGCCGATTACGCATCCGAAGTTCTTTGATTTTGCTTCTGTTTTGAGCGAACTTTGGAATCCGGCGGTACTCAAAGGCTTAAGACCACATGTCAGCTCTGAAATCCATATCCGCACTCCTGGCTGCCGCTGCAGTCACGGTCAGTGTGGGCGTGGGTTATGCACAAGGAGTCAAAGGCACCAATCAAGATCTTCCCGAATTGGGCAGCCCGGCAAATGCTGCGATCTCCATTGACGATGAGTATCACGCGGGTCTCTCCTACGTTAACGAGATTCGCAACACCGGCCTGATCCTCACCGACCCCGAGGTCAGCCAGTACGCCCAGGAGATTGGTCACAGCCTCTCCAGTCACGCGGAAGAGGGTCAACACCAGTTCTACTACTTCGTCTTGCGCGATCCGGTGGTCAACGCTTTCGCAGTACCCGGCGGCTTCGTGGCGATTCAAAGCGGCTTGATCCTGGCCACGCGCAACGAGAACGAACTGGCAGGTGTACTGGCGCATGAAACGGCGCACGTCACGCAGCGCCACCTGGTGCGCCAGATCATCGACCAGGGCCATGAAGGATTGTTGGCGTCGGCCGCGATGTTGGCAGCCGTGCTGTTGGGCGCAACAGCGGGCCGCGGCTCTCCCGACGCGATCGAGGGCGCCATTCTGGCGGGCCAGAGCGCCATGATTCAGCATCAGATCAATTACACCCGCAGCAGCGAATTCGAAGCCGACCGCATCGGCATCAGCACCATGGCGGACGCCGGCTACGATCCTTTGGGCATGGCCAGTTTTTTCGACTGGATGGGCCGTACCGGCCCGGAGCCGAGCCGCGTCAATGCCGTGCAGTTTTTAATCGATCACCCGATATTTTCAGATCGCGTGGCGGAAGCGCGCGACCGCGCGGACCAGATCGGTCGAGTCCGCCACGAAGATTCATTGAGTTACAGGCTTATCAAGGAACGCTTGCGGTCCGTCGCCGACGATCCGCAAGTTGCGCGCCAGTACTATGTGAACCTCCTCAAGAATGGGGGCGGAAAGAGCGTCGAAGAACGCTATGGCAAGGATGTCGCAGAGATTGCAACGCGGAATCCCGCGGCCGCGATTCCCGATCTGCTGGAACTGGTGCGCGATTACCCCAAGGTAACGCAGTTTTACGGCGCGCTCGGCCAAGCGTACCTCGCCAACAATCAGCTCAAGGAATCGTCTGCGGTGCTCGAGAGAGCCATGATTTTATTTCCGCGCAACGTGCCCATCACGATCCGGCTGGCGGAAACGCTGATGCGCTCCGGCGACAACAAGCGCGCGCACCTGGTGTTGTTGGATTTATTCAATAGCGTCGCGCCCACGCCGGACCAGACTCGACTCATCGCAAAAGCGGCCAACACGGCCGGCGACTATGCGGACTCATACAGCTATATGGCAGAGTTTTACCTGATGACGGGCAATCTCAATATGGCATCCAATCAACTGCAGATGGCGTTGGGCCTGCCGGGATTGGACGCTGTGCAGCGAGCTCGCTATAGCGCGCGTCTCGAGGAGATTCGAGCCGCCATGCCCAAGAAGGACAGGAACAAAGACACGGTCGCGGGCGACAGCCGCAACGGCGGCAATAGTCGATACTGAACTGCTCCGAGTATCCCGCTGAATCTCCCTGTCATGGTATCGTTAGCCGATGTCCACCAGGGTCGGGAGAGATTTCGTATGCGGAGAATAAAGCACGCGCGCATGGTGCTCGGCTTGGCTTTGGCCGCGGCCCTGAGCGGCTGCGTCACGCTTCCCGCCAACCATAGCCCGCCTCCGCAAGACCCCTGGGAATCCTGGAATCGCGGCGTATACCGGGTCAACGACAAAGTCGATCGTGCCGTCCTAAAGCCCGTGGCGCGCACCTACGTGCGGGCGGTCCCTGCGCCTGCGCGCACCGGCGTCAGCAATTTTTTCGCGAATCTGCACACCACGACGGTGATGATCAACGATGCTTTGCAGGGCAAATTTGGCGCGGCGGCCAATGATCTCGCGCGCTTCGTGGTCAATACAACCGTCGGCGTCGGCGGTCTCTTGGACCCCGCTTCGCACATGGGCTTGGACAAGAACGATGAGGATTTTGGCCAAACCTTGGGCCATTGGGGCGTTCCGCCCGGACCGTTTGTAGAAATTCCAATCCTGGGGCCATCCGACGCGCGCGATGGGTCAGGACGAGTTGCGGATATATTTACCGGTCCTACACACTACATCGACAACAACTGGGTCTCGTATGGGCTTTACGGCGTCAGTGCATTGGACGCACGCGCGAGCTTGCTGTCGCTGGATGAAACATTGCAGAAAGTCTTCGACCCGTATGCCTTCGTGCGCGACGCCTATTTGCAGCGTCGCGCCTACCTCGTGTCCGACGGAAAAGTGACGGAGGAAGTCCTGGTGGATCCGGGCGCTGATGATGCGGACACGGCCCCACCGCCGGCCCCACCCGCACCGCCGCCCGACAAGCCGAACTGAAGCCGGGTCACTGCACCGCCCGTCTCAGTTCGGCGGATTGTTCGCTTTGAGAAATGCGACCGTCGTCTGCAGCATCTGCAGCCGGGTTTCGCTGCGCGACAGCCAGTGATCCTCGTGTTTCATGGTCACCACAAAACAACCTAGCTGACTGTCAGCAACTCTTCCACTTCGCTCAAGCGCGCGAGCTGATGTAATTGGGCCGGGATGTTTTCGTAGCGCAGGCTATGGCGCGAGGCTCGCGCGACGCTCAGCCACTCGATCAATAACGCCAGGCCGGAGCTGTCGCTGTCCTTGACGCCGGCCAGATCAATGACGGCGGCGCGCCCATTGCCGATGGCCTCGCTGCCTTCGCTCAGCAATGAGGTCACCGTGGTGAAATGCAGCACGCCATTCACGCTCGAGCGCTCACCTTCCTGAAGCTCGAACACAGCCTTGTGCACAGTGCTATTGAGCAATGCGCGCCGGCTGCGGCGAAAGGGCGCTGCGCTCAATGGCTGCTCACCGCGGCGCTATTGGGCCCAACCTTGCCTTCCTTCTCCAAACGGGTAATTACATCGTCCAGCCCCTTTTGCTGGATCTCGGACGCAAAGTCGGTGCGGAAGCTCTTTACATAAGAAATGCCTTCGATCACCACGTCCCAGGCCTTCCAGCCGTCAGGTGTCTTTCGCAAACTGAAATTGACCGGCACTTTGTCGCCCGATGATCTCTTGACCTCGGTGCGCACGGTTGCCGTTGTATCGCCGGGATCGCCCTTGTAGGGCAACACGACGAAGCGATCGCCCGTGAAATCGATCAGCGCCGCGCCATAATTCCGCAATAGCGAATGATAGAACGCATCGACAAAGCGCTTGCGCTGCTCGGGTGTCGCGGTGCGCCAGCTTTGGCCCAAGACCAGCCGGGCCGAATACTCGGTGTCGAAATTCGGCAGCAGCACATTGCCCACCAGCGCATCCAGTTTCTTCGGATCGCCCTTGTACATGGCTCGATTGGCGTCCAATTCCTGCAGCATCTTCTTCGCGGAGTTCTCCACCAGTTCTTGGGGGCTCAAGGTGTTGGCGTTGGCGGCAGCTGGTGTATCGGCTGCATGCGCGCCGATTGCCAGCAGGGATACGAGCATCGCCGTGATAACTTTGATCATTTCGTTTTCTCCGTTGCTTTCGGATCCGCGCGCGCGGGCGCCTGTTCGTCAGCTTTTGACTTCGTGAAATTCGCCAAGACTTGACCGATTAAATTCTCGAGCACAAAGGCCGACTGCGTAAAGTCGATTTGACCGCCGTCCTTCAGATACGTGTCGGCACCGCCGGCGGTGAGGCCGATAAACTTACCGCCCAACAGGCCCTGGGTGTAAATGCTGGCATCACTGTCGGTGGGAATTTTGCTGTAGCGTTCATTCAACCGCAACAGAACCACGGCTTTGTATTCATTGGAATCGAAGTCGATTTTCGTGACGCGCCCGACTTCGACGCCCGACATCGACACTGGAGCCCCCACTTTGAGATCACCGACGTTGTCGAACTTGGCGGTCACCTGATAGTGCGCAGGGCCGAATACCGCCAGTCCGTGGCTGGTCGTCTGCGTCGTCAGGAAGAACAGCGCCGCAAAGCCCAGCAGGACAAACGAGCCGGTTCCCAGATTCAACGTGCGTGACTTGCGCATAGCAACACTCCTACAAAAACGCTGCGGTGATCAAATAGTCTAAAAATAGAATCACCACGGCCGACGTGACGACGGTGCTCGTGGTGGCTCTGCCGACGCCCTCCGCAGTGGGCGTTGCGTAATATCCCTGGTAGACGGCAATGAGGCTGCAGGCGACGCCAAAGACGAAGCTCTTGACGACACCCTCGGTGACATCCGACAAGCTCACCGCGGAGCGCATCTGCGACCAGAAGCTGCCGGAATCGACTCCCATGATCTGTACGCCCACGAGCTGCGCACCATAGATGCCGATCACGCTGAAGATGCCTGCCAACAAGGGCATCGCAATCACGCCGCCCAAGAATCGCGGCACCACCACGCGCTGGATGGGGTCGACCGCCATCATTTCCATGGCCGACAACTGATCCGTGGCGCGCATCAATCCCAATTCCGATGCCAGCGCCGTGCCGGCACGGCCGGCAAACAACAAGGCAGTCACCACGGGACCCAACTCTTTGACCAGCCCGATGGTCGCCGCGGTGCCCAGCGCTTCTTCAGAGCCGAATCGCTGCAGAAGCTGAAACCCTTGCAGCCCCAGCACCATGCCGACGAACAGCCCGGAGAGCATGATGATGATCAGCGACAAGGCACCCGAGTTGAAGATCTGCTGCGAAATCAAGTTGAATCTGAGCAACACGCGCGGCGTATTGCCGACCAGGCGAAACAGGAAGTGAACGACCGAACCTAAGCCTTCCAAGGCATCGGTGAAACTCTCCCACAGCTCGCCGATCATGCTCTAAGGGTCCTCGCTTCGAGACATCAGTTCGCTGAAATAATCGGGCGCCGGAAAATGAAACGGCACGGGACCATCCGCGAGACCGCCGATGAATTGCTTGACGATTTCGGTCGGATTGGTTTTCAGCTCCTGCGGCGCGCCGCCCGCGACCACTTTGCCGCCCGACAACAGGAACACTTGATCCGCAACGGTGGAAATCTCTTGCACGTCGTGGGAGACGACGATACTGGTAATGCCGAGGGTATCGTTCAGCCGGCGAATCAGCCGCAAAATGACTCCCAATGAAATGGGGTCCAGACCGACGAACGGCTCATCGTAAATCAACAGTTCCGGATCCATGACGATGGCCCGCGCCAGAGCAACCCGGCGGCTCATGCCGCCGGACAGTTCTGCCGGCATCAATTCCGCGGCGCCGCGCAGTCCCACGGCCTGTAATTTTGTGAGCACCAATTGGCGAATCAGCCGCTCGGTCAGGTCGGTGTGCTCGCGCAAGGGAAAGGCGACGTTTTCGAACACGCTGAAGTCGGTCAGCAGCGCGCCGTTTTGAAACAGCATGCCCATCCGGCGGCGCAGCACGTACAGGTCGGCACGCGACACCACCCGCATGTCTTGCCCTGCTACTTGGATCTCGCCGCTATCGGCCGATACTTGGCCCGTAATCAGGCGCAGCAAGGTCGTCTTTCCGGTGCCGCTGGGGCCCATCACCGCAGTGATTTTGCCGCGCGGAATCTGAATATCCAGACCCGCGAACACCGGACGACCGTTGACCGCGTAGTCCAGATTCCGAATATCAACTATGGGGGCGCGCTGATTCAATGGATTGGCTGGCCGCGTCTTAATGGACGCGGCGTAGCGCGGGGTTAAGCCGCGGACGATTCCATGGCGGGTTTGTATTCCCCGACTGCCGCCAAGCCATTGAGTTTGGCGCGCTTCGCCAGGGCCTTCTGCCCACCCGGAAATCCACTTGCCTTGCCCTCCCAGGCATTCAACGCATCTTCCTGCAGCGCACGCCCGTAGCTGAATGTCAGGCCCCAGGGCAGAGGCCCCGCCGCATGCATCAGGCTCAGGTGCAACGTGGCATCCGTGGGACTCTGGCCGCCGGACAAGAACGCAATGCCGGGGACCGCTGAGGGAACCTGGCGCTTCAGCGTGCGAATGGTCGCTTCGGCGATGCGCTCCGGGCTCGCCTGGTCAGGACATTTCTTGCCCGGAATCACCATATTCGGCTTGAGAATCATGCCCTCGAGACTCACGCGCGCGGCAAACAGATGGCTGAACACACTGTCCAGCACCAGGTTGGTCACTTCCTCGCAACGCTCCAACGTGTGCGCGCCATCCATCAGCACTTCCGGCTCGACGATGGGTACGATCCCCGCTTCCTGGGCCAAGGTCGCATAGCGCGCCAACGCCTCCGCATTCGCATCAATGGCGTATCGGGGGGGGATATTCGAATCGATGTTGATGACGGCGCGCCATTTGGCAAATCTCGCTCCCAACTTGTGGTACTCGGCGAAGCGCTCGCGCAATCCGTCCAGGCCCTCGGTGATGGTCTCACCGGGAAACCCCGGTAGCGGTTTCGCCCCCAAATCGACCTTGATGCCGGGGATCATCCCGGCCTTCACCAGGTACGCCGCGAACGCGGTGCCGTCCTTGGTCTTTTGGCGCAGCGTCTCGTCATACAGGATCACGCCGCTGATATACGCCTGGGCGCCCGGCGCCGTGAACAACATCTCGCGATAAGCCCGGCGGTTCTCTTCCGTGGATTCCAATTTGATGGTGTCAAAGCGCTTTTTGATGGTGCTGCTGCTCTCGTCGGCGGCAAGAATGCCTCGGTTCTTGGCAACCAGGGCGCGGGCGGTGGTGTTGAGCTCTCCAATATTCATGACTGGCGTATCTCACTGATATTGACTGTTAAGTTAAGCCAAGGATAACAAACCCAGGCTCGATCCGCCCTTCGGCTGGACATACGGTTAAATAGGACTAAAATAGTCCCACATGAAGCTCCAGCTCGAGGGGACCTAATTTTATGCTGCGTATGGGAAAAATGACGGACTACGCAACGGTCGTGCTCGCCAGTTTAGCGCAAGAACCGGCGACCCATCGTGCTGCAACGGAATTGGCCGAGCGCACCCGCTTGGGCAGGCCGACGGTGAGCAAGGTCCTCAAAGGTTTGCAGCGTGCCGGCATGGTGATTTCTTCGCGCGGCTCACAGGGCGGCTATCGCCTGGCGCGGCGGCCTGAGGAAATTACCGCCGCGCAAATCCTCGATGTGTTCGAAGGGCCGATCGCCATTACCGAATGCAGCGGCGCATCCAGCCAATGCGGGATCGAACGCCTGTGCCGCGTAGGCACCGCCTGGCAGCGCGTCAATGCGGCCATTCGACGCGCCCTGGAAGACGTCACCCTGCATCAATTGGCGGGCCTGGATTCCACAGGGGTACGGGTAGCCGATCTCGCGTCAGAAATTCGCGTGAATCCTAAAAATTCGACCCCATTTAGTTCTCAACCTTAAGCACCCGGAATACCGTGTCCACAAAACCTCAAGACGTCGAAGCTCTGGTCGGTCAGAAATACCGCCATGGATTCATCACCGATATCGAATCGGACAGCTTGCCGCCCGGGCTCGATGAGGATGTGGTTGCCGCCATATCCAAGAAGAAGCACGAGCCGAAGTTCCTGCTGGACTGGCGCCTGAAAGCGTTCCGGCATTGGCAGACGATGAAGGAGCCGACTTGGGCGCATGTGCACTACAAGCCCATCGACTACCAGGACATCTCCTATTATTCCGCGCCTCGGGCGCCGGCCAATGCGCCGAAGAGCTTGGAAGAGGTGGACCCGAAGCTGCTGGCGACGTACGCGAAGCTGGGCATCCCGCTGCACGAGCGAGCGCGCCTCGCCGGCGTCGCCGTTGATGCGGTCTTCGACAGTGTTTCAGTAGCGACAACCTTCAAGGAAAAGCTCGGCAAGGCGGGCGTGATTTTCTGTTCGTTTTCCGATGCAGTACGCGATCACCCGCAGCTCGTCGAACGCTATCTCGGCACCGTCGTGCCCACGACCGATAATTTTTTTGCGGCGCTCAATTCCGCGGTGTTCTCGGACGGATCTTTCGTCTATGTGCCGCCCGGCGTGCGCTGCCCGATGGAGCTGTCGACTTATTTTCGCATCAACGCCGCGAAGACCGGACAATTCGAACGCACGCTGATCATTGCCGCCGAAGGGGCCTCGGTGAGTTATTTGGAAGGCTGCACGGCGCCGATGCGCGATGAGAATCAGCTGCACGCCGCGGTGGTTGAATTGGTCGCGCTCGATGATGCGCAAATCAAGTACTCGACGGTGCAGAACTGGTATCCGGGCGATGAGAACGGCCTTGGCGGCATTTACAACTTCGTTACCAAGCGCGGCGAGTGCCGCGGCCGCAATTCCAAGATCTCCTGGACTCAAGTCGAGACCGGTTCCGCGATCACCTGGAAATATCCGAGCTGTGTGCTGAAGGGCGAGAACTCGATCGGCGAATTCTATTCGGTGGCCGTTGCGAACAATTATCAGCAGGCGGATACCGGCACCAAAATGATCCACATCGGCCGCAACACCAAGAGCACCATCGTGTCCAAAGGCATTTCGGCCGGGCATGCCGAGAACACCTACCGCGGATTGGTGAAAATTCTGCCGGGCGCTGCGGGCGCGCGCAATTTTACGCAGTGCGATTCCTTGCTGATGGGGCCCAAGTGCGCGGCTCACACCTTTCCCTATATGGAGGTCAAGAATCCGACGGCGACGGTCGAACACGAGGCCAGCACCTCGAAGATCGGCGAGGACCAATTGTTCTATTGCCTGCAGCGCGGCATCTCCGCCGAGGATGCGGTCAATATGATTGTCAGCGGCTTCTGCAAAGTGGTGTTCAAGGAACTGCCGATGGAATTCGCGGTCGAGGCACAGAATCTGCTCAGTGTGAGCTTGGAAGGCGCCGTCGGCTGACGGCCTTAGAGAGAGAGAAAATATCTTGCTTGTCATCTCCGATTTATCCGCCCGCGTCGCGGGCAAAGAAATCCTCAACGGCGTCAACCTCGAGGTCAATGCCGGCGAGGTTCACGCCATCATGGGGCCGAACGGTTCCGGCAAGAGCACGCTCGCGCAGGTGTTGGCCGGCCGCGAAGACTACGAAGTCACCAAAGGCTCAGTAACCTTCGAGGGCCGCGATTTGTTGGCGATGCGCGCCGAGGAGCGCGCCCGCGCCGGCTTGTTTCTCGGATTCCAATATCCGGTGGAAATTCCCGGAGTCAACAATGTGTACTTGCTGAAAGCGGCGCTGAATGCCAAGCGCAAGGCCGCCGGCGAGCCTGAAGTCGACGCGTACGAGTTTCTGTCATTGATCAGGCAGAAGATGAAGTTCATGCAGATGAGCGAGTCGTTCCTGACCCGCGGCGTCAACGAAGGATTTTCCGGCGGCGAGAAGAAGCGCAACGAAGTCCTGCAGATGCTGGTCCTCGAACCCAAACTCGCGATTCTGGATGAGACCGATTCCGGACTCGACATCGACGCGCTCAAAGTGGTCTCCACCGGCGTGAACAGCTTGCGCGACCCGAAGCGTGCGGTCGTACTGGTCACGCACTATCAGCGGCTGCTCGATTACGTCATTCCGGATCAGGTGCATGTGCTGTCGGGCGGCCGGATCGTGAAGAGCGGCGACAAATCGCTGGCGCAAGAACTCGAACGCCGCGGCTACGACTGGGTGATGGGAGCGCAAGTCGCATGAGCGCCGCCCTGCGCTCCTTCGAGGCGCAATGGCGTGCGCGCAGCGCGGACGCGCTGCAGCCCATCCGCGAACAGGCGATGCAGCGCTTTCTGAAGCTCGGGCTGCCTAACCTAAGCGACGAAACGTGGCGCTATACGGATCTTCGCAGCGTTGCCGCACAGAGTTTCGAGGCTGCCCCTTGTGAGGCGCGCGGCGCGATAGACCCCAACGCTTCGCTATCGTTGGTCACACCTGAGCTGGGCGCGGCGACCGTGGTGATGATCAACGGCTGCCCGTCGTTGAAAGCTGATACAAGTGTTATAAATGGTATTGAAATCAGTAGTATAAAAGAACTATCTCGTCTAGATCCGAAGTCGATGGCGCGATTTTTCCCGCCCGCGACGGACGCGGATCAGCGCCGCTGGGTGTTGCTCAATACCGCACTCTTCATCGATGGCCTGTACCTGAAGATCACCGGGAAGGTCACAGAACCCTTGGTCATTCTTCATGTGTCGACGGGCGAGGGAGCGCATGAGGCGGCGCATCCGCGCATCATCATCGACGCAGCTCCGGGTTCGAGCGCGACCATCATCGAGCATCACATCGCGCACGGGGATATCGCTCCCCTCAACAATTCCAACACGCATATCTCGCTTGGCATGGATGCGCAGCTGGAGCACTACCGCGTCTATGCGACGGGCGCCGGCGCGAGCCACATAGACTCTCTCGACATCCATCAAGCTCACGGCAGCCGCTGCAAGCAGTTCACCATCGCCTTGGGCGGCGGCCTGGTGCGCTCGTCGCTGGAAGCGTACTTGAATGCGCCGGGCGCATCACTGGACAGCTATTCGCTGCTGGTGGGGCACGCAGATCGGCACGTCGATTGCGTCAACATCGTCAAGCATGCGGCGCCCAATACGCGCAGCCGCCAAACGGCGCGCGCCATCGCCGGCGATGTCAGCCGCGTCATCTTCAACAGCAAGGTCATCGTCAATGCGGGTGCGGTCCATTCCGATTCGCAGCAGTCGTGCCGCGGCTTGCTGCTCTCGCCCAGTGCCGAAATCGACACGCGGCCGCAGCTCGAAATTCATGCCGACGAGGTCAAGTGCGCGCATGGCGCCACCACCGGCAGGCTCGATCCCGACATGCTGTTCTACCTGCTGTCGCGCGGCCTCGACCGCGAAACGGCGCAAAGCCTGCTGGTATTCGCGTTCCTCGCCGATGTCCTCACGGGCATGTCCGTGAGCTCGGCGCGTTCCGCGATCGAGAATGCCCTGATCAGCCAACTACCCGAATCGCAAATCCTGCGGAAATTCCGATGAACAATATTGCTTTAGCCCAGACCGACCGTACCTTCGACGTCGACGCCGCGCGCCGCCAATTCCCCATCCTGGCGCGCATGGTGCACGGCAAGCCCTTGGCCTATTTGGACAATGGCGCCTCGGCGCAGCGCCCGCAATGCGTGATCGACGCGGTGGATGACTACGAGCGCCATCACCACGCCAATATTCATCGCGGTGTGCACACCTTGAGCCAGGAGGCCACGGCGTTGTACGAGAGCGCACGGGACCGGCTGGTTCGCTTCATCCATGCGCGCTCGCGCAGCGAGATTATTTTTGTTCGCGGCACCACCGAGGCGATCAACCTGGTCGCGCAAAGTTACGCGCGGCCCACCTTGAAGCCGGGCGACGAGGTTCTGATCACGCACTTGGAGCACCACGCCAACATCGTGCCCTGGCAGATGGTCTGCGAGCAGACCGGGGCCAAACTGATCGTCGCTCCCATGGACGCTTGCGGCGAAGTGCATCTGGATGCCGTCGTGGCTCTCATGAACCCTCGCACCAAAATTCTCGCCTGCGCGCATGTTTCCAATGCGCTGGGCACCGTTCTGCCCGTGCGGCGCCTGATCGCCGCCGCCAAGGCCCGCGGCATCATTACTTTGATCGACGGCGCGCAGGCCATCTCGCACATGCCGGTCGACGTGCAGGACTTGGGCTGCGACTTTTATGCCTTCTCGAGTCACAAGATGTACGGACCCACCGGAGTGGGCGTGCTTTACGGACGCGAGCAGCTTCTCGATCGCATGCCGCCGTGGCAGGGCGGCGGTGAAATGATCCTGGCCGTGACATTCGCCAAGACGACCTACAATGCCTTGCCGAACAAATTCGAAGCCGGCACGCCCAATATTTCCGGCGCCATCGGCTTGGGCGCGGCAGTCGATTTTCTGTCGGGGTTGGACCTGGATGCCGCCCATGCTCACGAAAGCGCCCTGCTCCACCACGCCACCGAGCTGTTGACCAAAATTCCGGGATTGCGCATCGTCGGCACCGCCCCGGACAAGGCCAGCCTGGTTTCCTTCGTGGTTGCCGGCGTGCATCCGCACGATCTAGGGACGATCCTGGACGAAGACGGGATCGCGGTTCGCACCGGCCATCATTGCGCGATGCCGGTCATGGATTTCTTCAAGCTGCCGGCCACCGCCCGTGCCTCGTTTGCGTTCTACAACCGCTTCGATGAAATCGACAGTCTTGGCGCCGGTATCGAACGCGCGCGCAAGATGTTCGTCTAAAGGCTTGCCATGGAACTGAACGACCTTTACCGCGACGTGATCCTCGACCATAACCGTCAGCCGCGAAACTTCGGCGCCCTCGAACCCGCCGACGCCAGCGTCGAGGGATTCAATCCCATGTGCGGCGATCATCTCACTCTGCGCTTGCGACTGAACCAAGACACCATCAGCGATATCCGCTTCGAAGGCCAAGGGTGCGCGATATCGACGGCCTCCGCATCGCTGATGACGGAAGCCGTGAAGGGCAAGTCGCGCGGCGAGGCGCTGAAACTGTTTGAGCGTGTGCATCAGCTGCTCACCGACGATGCGGCGCCGCCCGCTGAGGAACTGGGCAAACTGGCCGCGCTGTCCGGTGTGCGCGAATACCCCGCTCGCGTGAAGTGCGCGAGTTTGTGTTGGCACACGCTGGCATCGGCGCTCAAGGCCACAGACTTGAAGTCCCTGGCCGCGGTGTCCACCGAGTGAGCTGCTGACATGCGCGCCTACGAAAATGAACCCATCGTCGTGCAACGCGAGGTCAAGGCGGTGGCGATTCCTGCCGGCGCCGAGGTCAACTTGAAGTTGGGATCGGTCGGCTACATCACCCAGGCCCTGGGCGGGAGCTTCACCGTCTACATCGACGGCAATTTGTTTCGTATCGCCGGCCAGGATGCCGATGCCATCGGCAAGACCTCGGCGAAGGCGCCCGAGGTTCCGCCCGGCGCGTCCGAAGAGGACATCAAGAACATCATTTGGCAGCAGCTCAAGACTTGCTATGACCCTGAAATACCGGTCAATATTGTCGACCTGGGGCTGGTATACGAGTGCGATGTGAGCAAGAACGAAGACTCCACACGCACGGTCGATATCAAGATGACCTTGACGGCGCCCGGTTGCGGCATGGGCGAGGTTTTGGTGCAGGACGTGCGCGACAAGGTGCAAATTGTCCCCACCGTGGCGCAAGCCAACGTCGAACTGGTGTTTGATCCACCGTGGAATCAGACCATGATGTCGGACGAGGCCCGCCTGCAGACCGGCATGATGTGATGTGGCGTGATGTGATGTGGCGTGATGTGATGTGATGTGGCGTGATGCGATGAGGGGGCGTTCTGTTGACGTGGATTGATGCGGGACTCACCGACAATTTGTGCGAAGGTCTGCCTAAGTCCATTGCGGTCGGCCGGCGCATGATCGCAGTCATTCGCAGCGGCGACGCCTATTTTGCGATTGAGGATATTTGCACCCACGACGGGGCGCAATTGACCGGCGGCGAAATCGAGGGTAATGAAATCATCTGCCCGCGTCACGGGGCGCGATTCTGCCTGCGCACGGGCGAGGCGCTGACGCCGCCTGCCTATGAACCGGTGCGTGTTTTTGAAACCAAAATTGAGAACGGCCATTTGTGGGTACGCTCAGACTGACTCTGCTTCGTCACGGTAAGGCCGAACCCGCCGACGCCTATCCGGAGGATTATGAGCGCCCGCTCGCGCACCGCGGCTGCATCGAAGCGCAGGAGATGGCGGCGCGTCTGGTGAAGCGAAATCTCGTGCCCGACCTCATTTTGGTGAGCCCCGCCGAACGCGCCTGGGCCACCGCCGAGATCATTGCCGTCACTTGCGAGCTCGAGGCCAAGCAAGTGCAGTGCGCGCGCGAACTCTACTTGGCATCGCCCGAGAGAACCTGGCAGCTGCTGGCGCACCGCGCCGCCTCGTTGAGCCACATCATGATCTGCGGGCACAACCCGGGATTGAGTTCGGTCGCGAGCCGCTTCGGGCCGAAGCCGCAGCGGCGCGAATTGCCCACCGCCGGGATTGCCACGGCCGTCTGGTACCACGCCGAGTGGGCGACCTTGCAACCGGAGACGGCCGATGCCTGCGAAGAGGACGATCCGGAGGATATGGACGAGCTCTGGGAATGCGGCTGAGGCAGCCGCTCGCCTACCAATTCTCCAGCGCCTTTCCCTTACCCTCGCGGATCGCCTGCTCGATCACGGGTTTTAACTGGCGCTTGACGTCTTCGACGAGCAAGCGCTGCTTCTCGCCCAGCAGCGCTTGCTGCTCGCCCAATTTGCCCTGTTCTTCGCCGAGCTTGCCCTGCTCCTCGCCGAATTTTCCTTGCTGCGCACCGAATTCAGATTGCAGTTCTCCCACGCGCGACTGAATCTCGCCCAGGTGAGCTTGCACTTCGGCCAGCGCCCGCTCGTCGATCTGCGCGGTCAGGCGCGGCAGATCCAGTTCTTTGATTTTCTTTTGCAACTCGGCCATTTGCTGCTTGAATTCGGGTGATTCGACCAGCTTGATGGCTCGCTGCTGGGAAGCGAGCATCCGCTGCTGCGTCCCCAGCACCGCCTGTTTATTGCCCAGCAATTTCTGCTGCTCCCCAAACTCCTTCATCGGCTCGAGCAATGCTTGCGTTTTCGCGATGATCTGCGGGTCCTGGATCAAGTAGGGCTTGCCGTTGTGCTGGAAATAAATGTAGTCGCCGCTCTGCGAGGGCAACCGATTGCCGCCATCAAACGTGATGTGCGAGTGTGCCGAATTAATCGCGAGCAAGCCCTCTTCGTCTTTGGCGGCATCGTCGTGCTCAATCACGGTATCGGCGCGCTTTTTCGCGGGCGGCGCAACAGGCGCCGGGGGCGCAGGCGGGCTGACGGTTGCCGGCGCCGCTGGGGAGCTTGGCATAGGGACTGTGTTGGGCACCGGCGGTGGGTTAGGCGCGACCGGTGGGTTGGGCGCGACAGGCAGGCTTGGCGGGGTCGTGTCGGTCGCCCTCACCATTGAGGTCGACGCAAACATCGCCAAGGCGACGACACCCGCAGCTATGAACGGTAAGCGCTGTGCCTTGGCAAAGGATCGTTCAAAACCGCGATCGCTCAGCAGTCTTTCGATGCGTGGGGAAAGATTGCTGGAACTCGCCATGGCCACGCTTGCCAGGGGCCGGCGGGCACGAGTGGCGAAGGCCAGCAAGGTTTCGGCGTAAGAGGCGCGGCTCTCAGCCTGTTCCACTGCCGCGCAATCGCTCAATGCTTCGCCGAGCTCCGATAGCTGCCGCTGCAGCCACCAGCTAAAGGGGTTGAACCAGAACAATGCGCAGTGCAATCCCGCCAACGCATGCACGTAGAAATCCGCCTGCCGTACATGTGCCCGCTCATGCGACAGCACGATACGCAAGGTGGCCTCATCCCATGATACGTATCCGCTGGGCAGCAGCACGGTTGAACCGATGGTCACCGGCGTGGCAATTCGCGAACTGGCGCGCACATCCAATTCGGGATCGAAGGGGAATACGACGCGCTCTGCTTGGTTGCGCAGACGCAGCGCGAAGCCGACGCCGGCGCAAAGACGCAGCGACAACACGGCAGCAACCGCGCAGTAGCCGATGACGGCGAGCGTCAGCACGATGTTCGAGGATTTCGCTGCGCCCTCAGCGTCCCGGGCGCTCGCAGCACTCGCAGCGCTCGCGCTGCGCCCGTCATTGATTCGCGGCAGACCTCCCGGCGCGTCTTGCGCGGCGGCGCCGCGGTAGGGCGATGACGCGGCCGCGTCGATGTAGGGCCCATCCAGGTACAGGGGATGCGGCTTCGCCGCCGCGATCTCGGGCAGCAGCCGCGGTCCAATCTGCGCACCCACCAGCACCGGCATCGTCAGCGCGCCGATGAGCGCGAGCAGCCACGCCGTGCGCCGGGCGCGGACTTGATCAATTCGCAACAGCCGTAGTGCCACCAGGATCATTGCGCCCATCACCAAGGAGCGCGCAGCGGCTTCAAGCAACAGATGAGTGCTCATGGTTTTTTCCCCTTCTTCGATGCGGCGATACGTTCGGCGAGACGCTGCAGTTCCTTGCGGTCCAACACCGCGGAATCGACCATGCCGGCGAGCAACGTTTCCACGGAGCCTTCGCAGAACCAATCCACGATGCGCTGCACCGCCCGCCCAGCCACAGCCTGCCGCGATGCCGCCGGCCGGTAGAGGAAGGTACGGCTTTCGATGGAATGGGCCAGATACCCCTTCTCTTCGAGCCGGCGCAGCACGGTGCGAATGGTCGACTCTTTGAGCGGCCGCCCCTGCAGCACCAGCTGCTCCCTGACTTGGTCGGCGTTCTGCACGCCATGCTCCCAAATGAGCTCCAGCACGGCCCGCTCCAACTCGCCAAGTTCGGCAGGATCGTGACTCTGCGTAGTGTTACTGTTCATAGTGTTACTGACTGTAGCACATAGATCGGGCAGCGCAAGTTTTTTTCAAGAGGCGCTGACCTTTAAGTCTGACCCCGATGCAGCTTCATGAGATGGCGCCGCTCGCGTTTGTCAGGACGCGAATCCGGCCTGGGCCGGGAGATATTGGCCAGGCGCTGCTGCTCTTTCAGCTTCGCGCGGCGCTCGGCACTGGCCGCGGTCTCCAGATAATGCGTGAGCGCCTCGGCCGCAGGCCCGCGCCGCACGGGCAGGCCGAGAACTTCAAATTCCGCCACGATCCCTTGCAGCGACAAACTCAAATGATCGCCGATTCGAACACGATGCGCCGGCTTGACGCGTTCCGCGTTCAAATGGACCTTGCCGCCGTTGATGGCCGCAGTCGCGAGACTTCGAGTTTTGAAGAACCTGGCATGCCACAGCCATTTGTCCAAACGATGATTGTCGGTGTTTTGCTCGGTTGTCATAAGCGGTCGATGTTAAGGATCTCAAGAGACAGACGAAATAGATATAATAGCGCCATGCACGGCACGGAATTTCTAGAGCGGCTGCGGCACGACACCGAGGCGCTCTCTGCCGCGGGTCTGCTGAAGCGCGAACGCGTCATCGGCTCGGCCCAAGGCCCTGTGATCAAGCTCGCGGACGGGCAAGAGATGATCAATCTCTGCGCCAACAACTATCTGGGTCTCGCCAACCATCCCGCTGTGCTCAAAGCAGCGCACGAAGGCCTCACGCGCTATGGCTATGGTGTCGCCTCGGTGCGCTTTATTTGCGGCACGCAAAGCGTGCACCGCGAGCTCGAGGAGCGATTGAGCGCGTACCTGTCGATGGACGACACGATTTTGTATTCCTCCTGCTTCGATGCGAACGGCGGGCTGTTCGAGACGTTGCTCGACGAGCAGGATGCCGTCATCAGCGATGCGCTGAACCACGCCAGCATCATCGACGGCATTCGCCTGTGCAAAGCGCGCCGCCTGCGCTATGCCAACAACGACATGAATGAACTCGAGCAGGCGCTCAAGGATTCGCAGGATTCACGCGTTCGGCTCATCGCGACCGACGGCGTATTCTCCATGGATGGATCCATTGCGCGGCTGCACGAGATTTGCAATCTGGCGGACCGATACAATGCGCTGGTCATGGTCGATGATTCGCACGCGACCGGATTCATCGGCGCCGGCGGCCGCGGGTCGCATGAATACCGTGGGGTCGTAGGCCGGATTGATATTCTCACCAGCACCCTGGGCAAAGCATTGGGCGGCGCCAGCGGCGGATTTGTTGCCGCCCGCAAGGACATCGTCGCCTGGCTGCGGCAGCGCTCGCGGCCTTATTTGTTTTCCAACAGCATCGCGCCGACGGTCGCCGCCGCCACCATCCAGGTTCTCGATCTACTGGAGAGTTCACCGGAACTGCGCGATCGCGTGCATGCGAACGCCCGGTACTTTCGCGAGCGCATGCAGGCCTTGGGCTTCAACCTGGTCCCCGGGGAGCATCCCATCATTCCGGTGATGCTGGGAGATGCGCCCCTGGCCGTGCGCCTCGCCGAGCGGATGCAGAATGAAGGTATTTACGTCGTGGCGTTCTCTTTCCCGGTCGTACCCCATGGAAAAGCGCGAATTCGCACCCAAATGAATGCTGCGCACACCACCCAACAACTCGATCAAGTCATTTCCGCGTTTGGTCGCTCGGCGCGCGACCTCGGCGTGATTCAGTAGAGGCAAGTCATTCATGAAAGCACTCGTCAAAGCCCGCGCCGAACCCGGTATCTGGATGCAGGACGTCCCGGAGCCTTCGGTCGGTCACAATGATGTTCTGATCAAGGTGCATCGCTCCGCCATCTGCGGCACCGACATGCACATTTACAATTGGGATGCGTGGGCGCAGAAGACCGTACCGGTCCCCATGGCGGTAGGCCATGAGTATTCCGGCGAGATCGTCGAGTTGGGCAGCGAAGTGCGCGGCTTTCATACCGGCGATCGCGTATCCGGCGAAGGTCACATCACCTGCGGCCATTGCCGCAATTGCCGCGCCGGCCGTCGCCATCTGTGCCGCAATACCTCCGGTGTCGGCGTCAATCGCCCGGGCGCCTTCGCCGAGTACCTGACCATACCCGCATCCAATGTGTTCAAGCTGCCGGCAGCCATCGACGATGAGATCGCCTCGATTTTAGATCCGTTCGGCAACGCCACGCACACGGCACTGGCGTTCAATGTGGTCGGCGAGGATGTGCTCATCACCGGCGCGGGCCCGATCGGCGTCATGGCCGTGGCCATCGCACGCCACTGCGGTGCGCGGCACGTCGTCATTACCGACGTCAATGACTACCGGTTGGATCTCGCCAAGAAAATGGGCGCCTCGCGCGCGCTCAATATATCGCGCGAGTCGCTGGACGACGCCATGCGTGATTTGGGCATGGAAGAGGGCTTCGACGTCGGCTTTGAAATGTCGGGCAATCCGGCGGCGCTGCGTGAATTGCTGCGGACCATGAACAATGGCGGCAGCGTATCCATGCTCGGCATCCCGCCCGGTGAGACCGCGATCGACTGGAATCAGGTCATTTTCAAGGGACTGACCATCAAAGGCATCTACGGCCGCGAGATGTTCGAAACCTGGTACAAAATGTCGAGCATGCTGCAAAGCGGCTTGGACATTCGGCCGGTGATCACCCATCGCCTGGGGATCAACGACTATCTGGAAGGCTTTCAGATCATGAATTCCGGCAAGTCCGGAAAGGTGACGCTCGACTGGTCGAGTCTCTAGCGTCGTTTTCGACGCGGAGCGTCTAACGCTCGGGCGGTTCGCGGCACCAGCAATACGAGTACAGCCCGCGTGGGTCTTTCAGCCGCGTGATTGCGTGCGCCTGCTGCAGCAACGGATCCAGGATACGCTCGACATCCGTGCGTTGTGGAATGAGCCCTGCCGATTGACCCAATCGCACGGCCTGCGAACGAATCTGCATCAATAGCTCTTCGCGCAGGCTCAAATCAGGCTCGATGTAGTCCACGTCGTAGTCCTTGCCCAGTTCCGCCAGCTTCGCGGCGGCGTCGGTCGCGTCCTTGAGTCCGCCGAGATGATCGACCAATCCGATGCGCTGCGCATCGAGACCCGCCCACACCCGGCCCTGCGCAATCTTGTCCACGTCTTCCACGGACTTCTTTCTGCCGTCCGCTACGCGCCGCACGAATTGTGAGTAAGCGTAATCCACGGACGCCTGCAGCAGCTGCTTGGTGACGGGCCCGAGCGCTCGATCGATGCGCAAGTCGCCCGCCAGCGGCGTGGTGCCGATGCCATCGACCTTGACGCCGAGCTTCTCCAGCGTGCGCTGAAAGGTCGGAATGACAGAGAACACGCCGATCGAACCGGTAATGGTGGTTGGACTGG
>Ga0193716_1000111_pt1 | contig 46711 bp, 41 predicted proteins | sample U2c1metaG_FD_145901 | JGI IMG/M metagenome (GOLD analysis project Ga0193716, IMG submission 145901) | Soil microbial communities from a riparian zone of the East river system, Colorado, United States - U2c1 | ecosystem: Environmental > Terrestrial > Soil > Riparian zone | place: USA: East River...
AAACAGAACTACGATCAGCAGCTGGCGCAAATGGCCGAACAGGATCGCCAGGATAAGGATAATAGCTGGGTCGGCAAACAGGTCCCGGATTTCTCCTTACCTGATCCCAATGGCCGTGTTGTCTCGCTGGCTTCTTTCAAGGGCAAATTTCTGCTGGTTGATTTTTGGGCCAGCTGGTGTGGTCCGTGCCGGGCTGAGAACCCCAATGTTGTAAAGGCCTATAATGAATTCAAAGGCCGGAACTTCACCGTGCTTGGCGTATCTCTCGACAAGGAAAAGGGGCCCTGGCAGGAGGCTATCCATGCCGACAGGCTTGATTGGACGCAAATCAGCGATCTTAAATTCTGGAACAGTAAGGCGGTAGAAACCTTTAAGTTCAACGGGATACCTTTTAATCTCCTCATCGATCCGTCGGGTAAGGTCATTGCGCAGAGCCTGCGCGGAGATGACCTGGAGAACAAGCTGAAGGAAGTGCTTAATTAGGCTTGGAGAGCCATCCTTTTTTTACTTGACGAAGGGCGAGTTATTTCCGGTATTTTTTGCGGGGATGTTTTTTAGTGTGGTGAATTGAACTGATATGTATCAGTTTCTTGCGCTTGTGAATCTTATAGACGATCTGATACGGAAAATAGTCAACCATCGCTTCCCGAAATTCTTTTCTGCCCCTGCTTCCGTAGGTCTCTGGGTGCTGTACGATCTCATCTATTTTGAAACGAACGGCCTTCATAAACCTCTCACCTAACCCTGCCTGCCGTTCTTCATACCATGCATATGCTTCGCTGTAGTCTTCTACTGCCTGTGGGTGCAGGAAATAGGTGTAACTCATTGCTTCTTTCGTTTCCTGGCTTTATAGGATAGCCGGGCATGAGCTTCCGCTTCATCCAGGCTGTATAATTTCACTTTGCCGGTCTCCATATCTTTAAAACGGCGGTCCATTTCCGATACAAAGCTTTTATCTGCCCAAAGATCATCATCATGCCGGTTTTCGACGAAAGTTTTGACCACGCCTAAAACTACTTCTTTCTCTTTGGGGTTTAATTGGCCCAGGTAGGTATTAATTTGTTTGTCTATGACGGCAGTCCTCATACATTCCTCTGTTTATACAAATTTAAACAATAAAAGGAGCTAAACAATCGAAAAAATGGGGTCTTTTATCCCCCCAGCATCCCTTTAATTAAGGGCAGTGGCGTTAATTACTTGCACGGTGAAACTTTTCATTTAAGGGCGTGAATACACCTTCAAGAAAAGACTTTCCGCTTTCAGGAATGAGTCTGACGACCGATCGAAAAATTACGTTGTAAATAAAAAGAAAGGCAAACCCAGAAATGAGGAAGAGGAAAACAAATTTTTTTCTTGAGATTTTGGTAACTATCGCTAAGAAGGGATTTTGTTTTATATTAATGTGTATATAGCATAAAACTACTTCATACAAAAATAGATACCAATAACTGATAGTATTTGGATACAAATTACCAATGAAAGTCTCTTAAGGCCCTTTATTTTGGAAGGGCTGAATACATATGCCGCAATAGATAAAAAATATACGGCCATTGCGAAGGCAGCAACTATTAAAAGATTTGGGCCTTCAGGATCATTGAAAAAGAAGAACAACATTCTGGAGCAAATGATAGCCGTTACTCCCAACATCATTAATGAAATCCTTTTTGAATTGAAATACATATTTGCGATATTATTGTTAGGTGTCCGATAGATAGTTATCGTTTAATTGATGCTTATACCTTAAAAGTACTTTGAAATACAAAGCAACAAAAAACACTTTGTATTTCAAAGTGTTTTTTAAAATTTATTTGGGGATTAAATATGCTCTATTAAAAAGGGCGAAAGAACGCGTAAACAAAAAACCTCGCAATCGTCAGACTGTGAGGTTTTTATGATGTGGTCCCGTCCAGAATCGAACTGGAATCCAGGGCTTCGGAGACCCTTATACTATCCATTGTACTACAGGACCGGTCCTTTTGCGGAAAGATGGGTGAAATCCCGGAAAAATGAGGAATGTCAACCTAATCCGAAAGGATGGCAAAACTACGAACTATTTCAGCAATCCACGCAGGTTGGTGCTGAATATTTTGACCGCAATAGCCAGGAGGATGACCCCAAAAAACTTTCGGATGGCGATCATCCCGGCCGGCCCGAGGATCTTTTCGATAAAGTCCAGTGATTTGAGCACGATGAAAATAAAGACCAGATTCAAAAATATACCCAATAAAACGGTCATGGTGTCGAAGTTAGCTTTGAGCGACATGATCGTTGTCAGGGTGCCGGAGCCAGCTATAAGGGGGAAAGCGATCGGAACGACCACATTGGCTTTGGAGTCCGGCTCACTTTTAAAAAGCTCGATGCCCAATACCATTTCCAGACCCAGGATAAAGATGACGATGGAACCCCCCACGGCAAAACTCCGCTGATCGACGCCCAGGATATTCAGGAACCGCTCGCCGACAAAAAGAAACAACACCATCAGGGCGCCGGAGATAAGAGTGGCTTTTCCTTCATGCAGGCCTCCGATCTTTTTCTTCAGGGCATGCAGCAGTGGGATACTGCCGATGATGTCGATCACTGCGAATAAGGTAAAGGTCACCGTGAGTAATTGATTCAGTTCGAAATGCATAGTCTTGGATATTAGTAAAAGCTCTTCGGCTTATGTTGCTCTATCTCCGCCGGCGCCACGTTTGAAAGGGTTTCGTAGGCAAGGCCATCTCCCTCCTGATACACCCTTATCACACAACCATAATACAAAGAAAACGCTTTGAAGCTGTTGATCAGCGGAGTGCCCGTAATTCCGGAAAGGATGCTCCGGATGACACCTCCGTGGGCGACAACGGCTATGGGACCTTCCTGGGCCCGTTTCGTAATGGCCGACCAGCAACGGTGAACCCGGTCATGAAGGTCGTTATAGCTCTCCCCGCCGGGAATGCGGACATTTACAAAATCCGCCATCCAGGGCTCAATTTCTTCCTTTGGCAACTCGTCCCAGTGCCGCATTTCCCAATCTCCGCAAAAGACTTCCATCAGGTCGTCCTCTAGAGAAAGCAAATGTGCGGGGAACAGATGACGAGCCAATCGGGCGCAGCGCTGCAGCGGACTGCTGTAAACCAAACCAATGCCTGGGGCCAGGTGCTGACGGATAATGCCGGCCTCGGCGGCAAAGCTTTCTGTAAGATCTAAATCCGTCTGTCCATAACAGATACCCTTAGCCACGGCCGGGGTCGTATGTCGTATAAGATATATGTCGTGAATCACGCTTTAAAAATACCTCCAAACGATGACAAATCCCAGGTAAATAACTAACTCGGTCACCTGTTGTATGGCGCCAAGGCAGTCCCCGGTATATCCTCCGATCCATCGACGGAAATACCGGTTTAGCTCATAGGTGGCGTATAGAGCAGGAAGGATAGTCAGCAGAAAAGGCCAGGGCAAAAAGGCATAAGGCGCCAGGGCCAGCAGGATAGTCACTGCCAGCCCGCCGACAGAAAGGCGGCGGCTTGTAATATCTTTGGACTTGCTCTGGTCCGGATCGGATGCATAATCTGCAACCTGCATCACCAGCACAGGCATCAGCCTGCTGACACTATGCGCCGTCAGGACAGCCAGAATAAAATAGCGGTAATTATAAGGATAATTATAAAGGGGTGAGGAAACAGGATGTACGAGGCTTGGTGTAAAAAGGGAAAGCTCTTTTAATAAGACAAACTTGCTGGCAAGGATGGCTATCAGCCCGATGGCCCCGAAGGCTCCGATGCGACTGTCCTTCATGATATGCAGGATCTTCTCGCGTGTCCAGCCGCCGCCCATTCCATCGCAGACATCGGCAAAGCCATCTTCATGAAAAGCGCCAGTGACCAATAGGCCGGTTATCATCGAGGCCAGGACTCCCGCGTCGGCAGAGACATAACGCGAGAACACCAGGAAGGCCAGTGCACTGAGCGCACCGACAATCCATCCTATAATTGGAAAATACCGCGGTGCCTGCTGTAAATAGACTGGTTCATGGACAATGGTCACCGGTACCCGAAGTCGGGTCATGAACTGCACGGCAGTCAAAAATATTTTCCATTCGGTTTTCATCATGTCAGTTCAGCCGTGTTGCATCAGCTTGCGTGGCTGCTTCGTCTCGATCCGTTGCGTCCTATCCCGCCTATTCGGCCCTGCTGACTCCCGCCGACTCGAACGAAGCCATCTCCCGAAGGAATAACACGGCAGACTGCAGCAGGGGATACGCCATGGCTGCACCCGTACCTTCACCCAGACGCATGCCGAGGTTCAGCAGCGGTTCGGCTTCGAGATATTCCAGCATCCTGGCATGCCCGCTTTCTCCGCTGGTATGTGAAAAGAAACAATAATCCTGAATATGATGGTTTATGAGCCGGGCCAGCAAAAATGCTGAAGTCGTGATAAAGCCATCCACGAGGATAACCATTTTCAATTCAGCGGCTTTCAGGTAGGCTCCGGTCATCATGGCGATCTCGAATCCGCCAACATGCTGGAGGATGGTCTGTGCCTCCGGTGTGGCGGCTATTGCCGGCAGATGGCGACGAAAAGCTTCGCGCAACGTTTCTTTTTTTCTTTCCAGCTGTTCGTCATTTACTCCTGTTCCGCGACCGGCACATTCTTCCACCGGGATCCCGGTAATAAAGCTCATGATCAGCGAGGCAGAAGAAGTATTCCCGATGCCCATCTCTCCAAAACCGATGCAATTACAACCCCGGGCAGACAGATCTTCCACTATTTTTTTTCCTTCTTCCATGGCCCTTGTTACCTCTTCGGCGTTCATGGCTTCGCCTTCCAGGTAATTGCGGGTACCGTGTCCTATCTTTCGGGACAACAATTTTCCAGCGAACAACTCAAAATCAAAATTGACACCTGCATCCACCACCGTCAGCCCGATGTTATGCTGCCGGCAAAATACGTTGATGGCGGCGCCTCCGGTAATAAAGTTGAGTACCATCTGTGCGGTGACGGACTGTGGATAGGGATTGACCAGGCCTGTGGCTGCAATTCCATGATCTCCGGCAAAGACGACGATGTGCGGCCGCATCAGCTGTGGATGCATAGTCTCCTGGATAATGCCTATTTGCAGGGCTATCTCCTCCAGCCGTCCCAGTGCGCCCTGGGGTTTGGTCTTATTGTCGATCTGTTGTTGCAGCTTTTGCCGCAGATCTACCTGTGTACCTGTTTGCATGAGCTCGTTTTATTTGACAGTTAGCGGGACCCCGCTGATCATAAAGATAACGCGATTCGCCCTTGCCGCAATATATTGGTTGATCCAGCCATGCAGATCGGTGAATTTCCGGCCGGCCTCCGTATCAGCATGCAGGCCCATGCCGATCTCATTGCTGATGACAATAAGATCGGCATCCTGCTGTAACAACTTGTCCAACTCCTGCCGACAGGCTTCGAGACAAGCTTCAACATTATAATGGCTATCAGAAAAAAAGTTGGTGATCCAAAGTGTAATACAATCGATAACCGCCACTTTTCCTGTCAGCGGCAAACGGCTGAGCTGTTTTTCTTCTTCGAGGGTAACCCATTCCGGACCACGCTGCATTCGGTGCCGGTCGATCCTTTCCATGAACTCGGCATCCCAGATCCGGGCCGTAGCCACATATACCGGCTGCGGGCTTCTTTGTAAAGCCAGCTCCTGGGCATACCTGCTTTTTCCGCTGCGGGCGCCGCCGGTGATAAAGGTCAGTGTTGTCATAATTTAACGGTGACACCCACGGTTACATTAGTACCCTGTACGCTGTAACCATAGACCTCGTAATAGTTTTTCTTGTTGGTGATGTTCTTTAAGTCGACAAATAATTTGAAATTATCCTTGTACAGCTGGTATTCGGCGTAGGCATTCCACAAAGCATAGCTGCTTAATTCCACATTGGATTGCGCAAATGTATTCGGATCAAAATACAGGTCCTGCCGTTTGCCTGTAACCTGTAAGGAAGAGCTGATAAAGAGATCCTTTGTCAGCTGGTAGCCGGCATAAAACTGGAAATTATTTTTTGGCACCCGGGTAAGGTTGTTGAAAGTGGTATCCTTACCGCTTAGCTTTTGCGTCACATTACCGTTGACGTAAGTATATCCGACTTTTAGTGTCAGCTCTTTTATCGGCGTATACTTTATCTCTCCTTCCACGCCGTGATCGTGTTGTTTGTCCCTATTGATGTACAAACTGTTGCCGGTGACAGGATCGGTGGAATAAAAAATAACGTTCTTTACCCTACGGTCGAAGTAGTCTCCGAGTACAGATAGCTTTTCATCCAGCAGGAATACCTGTACTCCTGCTTCTTCGGTGTAGGACTTCTCCGGCTTCAGCGCCGGGTTGGCGCCATAAGGCCCGAACAGCTCGTTGACAGAGGGCGGCCGGAAGCCGGAAGAAAGATTCGCGAATAATTTTACGGTACGATTGACGAGATAAGAAGGGTTGAAGCTATAGGTGAAATTGTTTCCGTATTTGTTGTCGTGGTTGAATCTTCCTCCCAGCTCGATGTTGAGACCGTCCTTTGTTTTAAAGAATAATGAGGTATAAGGACTGATGATGGTATTCACCGTATCCGGCTTTACGATGCTGTATGACTGGTAATTAAAACCCGCCAGCAACTGGAACATGTCGGAAAAACGATGATTGACAAAGGACTCGCCATGATAAAAACGTCCCTGGTAGGATGATGGGTACTGCCCGCCATAAAAACGCTGCGTATAGTCATAGCCGAAATTGGCGTATACGATCCCCATACCATATTTCAGATGGCCGGTTAGCCCGGTATTGACCAGTGATCCTGTGTATGGGTCGTTGCCGCCCGCAAAAGGTCCTGCGGAGATGGTGCCCTTAAACTCGGAATAACGGAAGTAGGGGGCGATGGTCAGTTTATCCGTAGGATGAACACCCACATTGGCCTGGAAGGATTGCAGGTTGTATCCGTTCTTTGGGAAATCGGCCTTTCCAGTGGTGTCTTTTGCTTCTGCGATTCCGTCTGTGTTGATATACTGATAATTCAGATCGTAGTCGAAAAGCTTTCCTTTCCGTTCGAAGTCGGCGGCGCCTTTCAGCGTGTGATAAGTGCCATAGGAAACGGTACCATGTCCTGTCGTCTCTTCAGAATTTCCTTTGCGGGTAATGATGTTGATCACACCGGCCACTGCATTCGATCCATACAGGGTGGACTGGCTGCCTTTTAGTATTTCCACCCTCTCCACCTGGGCCACGGGTATGAGGCGTATGTCGTACTGTCCCCCTACCTGGGAAGGATCATTAAGCGGCACTCCATCGAGGAGGATCAGCGTGTATTTGTCGGAGGCGCCACGCAGGAAGATGGTCTTGTCTTTACCCGGGTTACTGGTCGATCCGTTCACGATGACACCCGTCTGTTCGTTGAGGATCTGGGACAGGTCTTTCCCCGCGCTGTGCTCTATCTCTTCGCGAGAGATGACTGTTACAACCTTTCCGGTTTCGCTTAATTTCTTGGGGGACTTTGTTGCCGTCACTACTACCTGATCCAGCTGTTTAGCTGTGCTGTCTTTTACGGTTTGTGCAAAAACTGCCGGACTGCCTGCCAGCAGCAAAAAAAGAAATGAATGTCTTTTGCTCATTACAGTTTGTTTAAGCCTTTCACCCGAAAGCCGTGAATAATATTGTGGATTGAACCTGGCAGGTCTTCTGGCTTATGTCCAGTCCGGCTCACCTTCCCATCCGCATGTGGCGGACAGTGGTAGAAGAGTTGCCGGCTGTTTTTAATGACAGTTACAGCTACGGGGATAGCGCCGGATTTACACCGGCTTCCCTTTTAATGACGTTGGCGTCAACCAAATTCGATGCAAAGGTAGAGCAGTGAAACTGAATGTGAAAGAAATTTTTGGTATGTCCTGTTAACTGAGCCGTTGGTCCAGTACGAAGAGCAAGGCGGCGATAGAATCGAATTCCTGAATATCTTCGGCGCCGGATTCGAGGCGCCAATGTGGCTGTCCTCCTCTTTCTATAAGACGAACGAGGGGTGTGAGCTCTGCTCCGGCGGCCGCCGTTTCGACTACAAAAAACCCATTCCGCTGCAGCGCGCGACGCGTCCACCAGGCGGCCGGACCTTCTCCGGCAAACAAGACGGGCTTCCGGTTGTCATGTTGGATACTAAAGGTTCCCGTCTGTTTGTCAAAGCGAATATCCTCATGAGCGAAAGCTTCTTCGAAGGCACCATTCAGCACCAGATCTTCCGGTGCGCCCTTGTGCAAGGTCTCTCTATTTTGCAACAGCCATACTTCGTCTGCTACCTGCAGGGCCAGTTCCAGCTCATGGGTGGAAAGCAGGATGCCTTTATTTGTCTGGTGGGCCAACTGATGTAACAGCCGCATCAACCTTATACGGCTTGGAAGGTCGAGGTGGGCTGTGGGCTCATCCAGCATCAGCACCGGGGTATCCTGTGCGAGTGCACGGGCAAGCATGACCTTCTGGCTCTCTCCATCGCTTAATGTAAACAGCTTTCTGTCCCTGAGAGCCTGGATGCCTGCCGCTTCAATGGCCCATTCAATGACGGTCCTGTCCGTCTCGCCAAGGCCACCCATCCAGCCGGAATAAGGATATCGCCCCAGGGCTACCAGCGAATAGACGGTCAGCTGATAGGCGCCGACTCTTTCCGTCAGCACCAGGCTGACTGTTCTGGCCCTTTGTGTAGGCGTCAGCTGCCGCACGTCGGCGCCGTTGGATTCGACACGGCCTTCCAGTGGAGCGTGCAGTCCTGCCAGCGTTCTTAACAAGGTCGACTTCCCCGCTCCATTCGGACCGAGCAGGCAGATCAGCTGTCCTGCCCGTACTTCGAGGTTGAGAGGGCCTTTGGTCGTAATGGTCTTTTTGCTGCCGGACCGATAACCCGTCTGCAGATCCCTGGTTTGTAAGAGGAGTGATGGATCAGGCATTAGAAGGCATTTATATTCTTTTGACGAAGCAGAAGCGTTATAACTACCGGAGAACCGATCAGCGCTGTGATGATATTGATGGGAAGCGCCGTCTGGTTGCCCGGCAGCTGGGAAAGCACGTCGCAAAACAGTAGCAGCAACGTACCGACAAGACAGCAGGCGGGAACGAGGATGCGGTGACTGGAAGTGCGAAACAGCTGACGGGTAATATGCGGAACGGCTATGCCGACAAAGCCTATCGGTCCGCAGAATGCCGTGATGCTGCCTGCCAGGAGGCTGCTGCTGCAGATGATGATCAGCCTTGCCCGTTGCGGGTTGAGCCCCATGCTCCGGGCATAGTTCTCACCGAGTAACAGTGCATCCAGCATCTTGGAAGAAAGCCAGGCCATGCTCAGTCCCAGGATAGTGACGGTGCCGAAGATCAGCAGCTGTCCACCTGTTACTCCGCCCAATGAGCCAAAGAGCCACAGCAAATAATCCTTCACCTCTTCGGGCGCGCTGAAATATTGCCAGATGCTGATAATGGAAGTAGTAATGCTGCCGATCATGATACCGATGATCAGCATGAGCACATTATCTCTCAGGCGCCCGGACAGCAGCAGCACCAGCAGCATGATCAGACCTGCGCCCAGGCAGGCCGCAACGGTGATAAGCAGACTGCCGGAGATGCCCAGCTCGCGGATAGCAAACAGCGTAGCAATGCTGCCGCCGGCCAGCATGACCATGGCGACGCCCAGGCTGGCGCCGGCTGTAATGCCCAGTACGGAAGGGTCTGCCAGTGGATTGCGGAAGAGCGTCTGCATTTGCAGGCCGCTGACGGACAATCCGCACCCGGCCAGGACGGCCGTACAAGCCTTGGGGACCCTTATCTTTTCTACGATAAATTTCCAGGTATCTTCTATGGATGACGACGACGAAGAAGAGAAGAGAATATGAAATACATCTCTTAAAGGTATCTTCACCGATCCTACCGAAATATCCAACAGGAAAGCCAGCAGCAGGAGCAGGAGCAAACCAGTCAGTCGAACCTTGGGAGAGAGGACGGGCATGTATCTATTTCAATTGTTTATAATAATACAAAGAATCTTTGGGCAGGAGGCCGGGGTGCATAATGCGGATAAGATCTGCAAGGATCAGCTGAGGATTGGCCGTGCCCGACTCCCAGTAATCGTTGGACCCGATGTCATTGGTCCGCAGGGTATTGTTGTAGATCGCCCCTGTCCGGAAAGGTGCGAACTGCGTAAAACGCGTATCCCTGGCGACTATGTCCGCCTTTGAATCCACCGTCCCTAAATTGAGCCAGTAGTCGGCTTTCAGCGCTTCGGGGGCCACCGTTTCAAAGTTCAGCGAAAGGCTGCCGGTACCTTTGGAATCTTTCCAGCGATATCCCGCGCCTGCATCATTGAGAAGCTGTACCATATAACTTTCTCCGGCCGGCATAAACCACGAACCTTTATAGGGCATGCCGATGATGACCGAAGGATGGGTAGCAGCGCCGGCACCAATGGCGGCCAGCTTTTTATATTCCTGCTCTACGCTGTCGAATTTTGCATTGACGATATCTTCCCGATTGGCGAGGGCTGCCACCAGCTTGACCCATTCGGCACGGCCCAGGGGTGTCGTCTCCAGCCATTCGGCAACAGGTATCAGGGGTATGCCGGCGGCAGCCAGGGTTTTATTCTTACCCGTGGCGGCATCGGGATTGCTCATGGTCATGAGCACCCCGGGGTGCATTGCGACAAGCAGTTCGTCGTTGAGATCGTTGTCGAGTCCGACCTCTTTTACGGCGCCGGCTTTGATCCGTTGTCTTACTTGCGGTGAATTGATATACTTCAAACTTCCGAGGCCTGTTATCCGGTCGGTCACACCGGCAAATTCCGCCAGTCCTACATGTGACGAAGACAGAACGACCAGGCTCTTTACCGGTATGGTGATAACCTGCGCACCGCTATGACCGGATGGCATCGCAGCTCCTTCGGGCAGCAGGAGGTAATGCAAGGTATCCGTCTTGTCCCCGGTCCGGTTCAGGATACTTACCTCTTTATAATGATCGTGATAATCGATGTGAAACCCTTTTGCATATTTGATGACGGCTTTTGCGGAAGAGAAACTGCTGCTGTCGGTATTTACCTCAGCTGGTCGTTTTTCCCCATGCTGCCCACATGAGAAAACCAACAGAATGACAATGACCGGAAAAAGGAAACGGAGATTGCTATTTTTGTACATAAGTGAGCAAAGCTAAGGCATTACATAAAAATAGAGAATGATTTGCTCTCTCCCGCATTTCAATATACCTTAGCCCCCTTATATATTCGAGATATTTATGAAAAGTTTTATACGAAAAGCCAATTCCTTTATCAAAGACCTTTTGCTGGTTTCCCGCGTGGGCATTCTGCTTGCGCCTCTTCGTTTTACCTTTAAATTCCTGCATAATTTCTCCCTGCTTTCCTCCTGGGTCAATAAGCATAGTAAAAATGTCCCTTTCTCGGATTTCTATAAGCCGTTTCGCAGCTATTCCAACCGCGTGGCGCTGCATGAGAATGTCATCAAAACCCAGGGACTGGATCAAAAGCCAATCCATTACCTGGAGTTTGGGGTCGCGGGCGGGACATCTTTTGCCTGGTGGGTCAAGGCAAATCAACATCCGGGTTCGCTCTTTTTTGGCTTCGATACGTTTGAAGGGCTGCCCGAAGACTGGCATTTTTTTAAAAAGGGTGCTTTCAGCTATGATATCCCGTTTATGGATGATGCCCGGGGGACGTTCGTAAAAGGGTTGTTCCAGGATACCGTTTATAACTTCCTTACCAATTACAGCCGGAATGTGGACAACCCGGCAGCGACGCGTGTCCTGCACCTGGATGCCGATCTCTATTCATCCACGCTTTTTGCGCTGACGATGTTCGCGCCTTATCTTCGCAACGGAGACATATTACTCTTTGACGAATTCAATATTCCCAATCACGAGTTTGCCGCCTGGAATGATTTTGTAAGAAGCTATTACATCAAATATGAGGTGATTGGCGCTGTGAACAATTTCTACCAGACGGCGATAAGGATCATTAAATGATCTTATTTCAACGCATAATTGAGAGACAATCCCGCATAATAATTCCTGCCCGGCGAAGCATTGTAGTAACGGCCTGCAGCTGCATTGAAGTCATTGCCCAGCCCATACTTTACGTTGAATGCATTGTCAATGCCCGTAAAAAGATCCAGCTTTAACTTTCCCAGGATCTTTCGGTAGCCAAGACGGGCGCCCAGCAGATTATAAGAACCTGCAAAAGCGGTGTTGGCGTCATTGAGGGCGACGTGATCCGTATAGGTATACGTAATATTTGTATAAAGTCCGATCTGCAACAGAACGTCCAGGCCGCTGACAATGGTCTGAGGCGGCACGCTGGGCAGACGTTTGCCGGAGAAGCTGGTCGTATCCTGTAAGAAATTCCGATAGTGGAAATCGTGCCAGGTATGGCTGATCCAGACGCGTACATTGGTGAAGAAGCCATGGGACTGATCTACGAGTTGATAGGAAACAAAGGACTCGATGCCATGCTGGTCGGTCTTGCCGGCATTGATCGAATATCCTACACCGAAAGAATCTATCCGCTGAACGATGGTGTTATTCAGGTGGAAATAAAAAGCATTGATATCGAAGAACAGCTTTCCATTCAGGAGGTTTCCGCGGGCGCCCAGCTCATAGTCGATGCCGTCTTCCGGCTGCAATGGCGGGCCGACAATTCCATTGGTTTTTTCAAGCTCCTGTACTGTAGGGGTGGAGAAACCGCGTGCTGCGCTGGCATAGACGGAGATCTCAGGGAGGATCTTTTTCAGCAGGGCTATACGCGGTGCAACTTTGTTGTCAAAACGTATGGGGTGGGTTACTGGCGGCAGGGTCGAAATACGGGTAATATCGACAGCTGTCTTATTAAAGCTGGCTCCTGCTGTCAGGGTCCAGCCGCCGGATAATTTCAGGTCTGCCTGGGCAAAGGCCAGGTATTGCCAGTTGCCAAGCTTATCATCTGTTTGCAGGGTATCCTGCACTCCCAGCTTATTGGCATAATCCCGGGTTTCGAAAAATCCGCGCTGTGCCTCGGCTCCCGCATTGATCTGAAGGCTGCTGCTCCCCAGCTCCGTCTTGTACTGGAAGACGGTGCGACCACCGAAATGCGGCTCCTGTCTTACTTCATAGACGCGGATGCCCGGATTGGTAAAGTCGGTATAGGCGCCGTATACAGCCGTTGTATTCGACCAGTGTTCGTCGAAACGATATTCATTGCTAAAGCCTGCTGTAAAATTCTTCTGGAAGATCGCGGCCCGGGCCTGTATCGCACTGGGTTGTGTGCCGACAGCGGGCCTTGCCTGTCGTGGGTCCTTATTGTATTCCGTCAGGGTCAATGCACCCGGTGTCTGGTAATACAGGTCGCCGTATAACATATAAGCATGGAGGGTTTGTTTCTCCGATGTCTTTATCTGTGTTTCCCAGCTGGCGATGTCGCGCCGCATCTGTGTCTGCTGGCGATAGCCGTCGCTGGTCTGATGCGAATAAGCAAAACTGTTCCGATGATCGTTGTCCCCTGCCCGCAGGTTCACGTTGATATTATTGGTGTTATAGCTACCGCCTGAATAGTCCACACTTACTCCCTTCTCCCAGACGGAAGGCATGCTGTTGATTAGGACGGCTCCTCCGATGCCTGCTCCATAAAGGCTACCTGCCGTACCCTTGATGATCTCCAGCGATTGAAAGTTATAAAAACCCAGCTGATTGAGATAGGTATTTCCTCCGGGGTCCGTCAGGGGGATCTCATTCCAATAGATCTTGATATCCCTTACCCCGAATGGCGAGCGGAGCGAACTACCCCTGATGTTCAGCCGATAGCTGCCCGGCGAACGTTCTTCCATTCTCACACCCGGGTTGGTATTCAATGCCTGCAGAATGCCGCTGTTGGCAAACCGGTTGAGGGAAGCTTTGCTGACGATGTTGACCGGCGCACCGACATCTGTCAGCTTCCGGTTTTGCTCGTAAGCTTTTACGACTACTTCGTTCAAAGGTTTTGTGTCGGACGAATCCGTCAAAAAAGCGGTTGAATGAGGAGTTTGCGCGGACAGCGCTGTGGCACAGAAAAAAGAGACAATAAGCAGGCTGTTTTTTTTCACCCCAATAGGATTTAAGGCCAAAGATATTCATTATCTTCAATCGGTTATGGCTAATAAATCCCTTATCGACCGTCGCTGAAATGGTCCCTTATGAGTAAAAAGCAGTTGAATCTTTTCGACCTCATCATGATCGTGGTGAGCCTGGTGATCGGTATGGGCATCTTTCGCACTCCCGTCGTGGCTGCTGCCAGGGCGGGCACACCTTTTATCTTTTTCCTTGCCTGGATCATCGGCGGAGTGATAGCGCTTTGCGGCGCCCTTACCTATGCAGAGATCGGCTCCCGCTATCCGGTGATGGGAGGATATTATAAAATTTTTTCCTATGGCTATCATCCTTCGCTGGCATTTGCCGTGAATTGTATCATACTTGTATCCAATGCCGGTTCCACTGCCGTCGTAGGCGTTATCGGCGCGGAATACATCGGTCGTTTTTTTTACACGGGCCAGACGCCGGAGCTGTTTCGCCAACTGGTTACCATTGGCGGGGTAAGCTTTTTCTATCTCATCAATCTGCTCGGTCTGCGAATGAGCAGCCGTGTACAGAATATCCTCACCTGCATCAAGCTCCTGCTGATCCTGCTCCTGCTTGTTTCCGTCTTTGGCACTCACCCATTGCCAAAGCAGGCGCCCATCGCCAGCATGCTCACCGGTGAGCATCTGAGCTTTCTGAAGGCACTGGGCTTTGCTCTTGTCGCCGTCTCCTTTAGTTACGGAGGATATCAGCAGACGATAAACTTCGGAGGAGAGGTCAGCAACCCGGGCCGCACCATTCCCCGCGGTATTGCCATCGGTATTTTTATCATCATTTTCCTTTACCTTTCGATCAATCTTGTCTATACCGAGGTCATCGGCTTCCAGCATTTAAAGACGGCCGATTCCATCGCGGCTATCCTGATGGAGCATCTCTTCGGTCCCACGGGGGATACGATCCTGCGGGTACTGATGTTCCTTTCGGTCATGGCCTATGTGAATGTTTCTCTCATGAGCAATCCGCGTGTGATGAGTGCCATGAGCACAGAAGGCATCCTCCCCGCTTCCTTTCATAAACGGACACCCAAACATGACGTCATCGTCTGGTCGCTGACCGCCTTTTCGGCTGCCATCATTATTACGCTTCTTTTTAGCAGTACGGTCGAAAAGATCATCAATTACAGCATCTTCCTCGACAGCATCGGTTTTGCAACTTCCGCTTCCACCATCTTTATCCTGCGTCACCGGAAGACGGGCGAGGACAGGGATATTTACCGGATGAAATTATTTCCCCTGGTGCCATTGGTCTTTATATTCGCGTATGTTTGCGTCGCAACCAGCATCGCCGTCGACGATCCTGCTTCGGCCTTTTATGGAATACTCATATTCGCCTGTTGCTTTATACTTTATTTTGTACTAAGAAAGCTTAAGCCTTCGCACTAAAAGCCATGGATATATCCTATATAATCAACGAATTGGGAGAAGACCGGCACCTGTATTTCAATGCCGTCGCTCCCCCTATCATCCAGACCAGCAACTTCAGGGTAAATACGGTCGACGAGCTGAGAGACCTTTTTGCGGACGAATACAGCGGTTACCTGTATAGCCGGGGGCTCAATCCTACGGTAGAGATCCTGCGGAAGAAACTGGCCGCTCTCGATGCAGCGGAAGACTGTCTTGTTTTCAACAGCGGGGCCTCCGCCATTTTTGCTTCGGTCCTGGCGAATGTCAAAGCCGGCGATCACATCGTGTCGGTGGATAAGCCCTATACCTGGGCACAGCGGATGTTCGATGTGATCCTACCCCGTTTTGGCGTTACGACCACCTATATCGACGGCACGCGGATCGAAAATTTCGAAAGGGCCATCCTGCCCAACACGTCTCTCATTTACCTGGAATCTCCCAACTCCTGGGATTACAAGCTACAGGACCTGAAGGCAGTGGCCGAGCTCGCCCGCTCGGAGAATATCGTCACGGTCATCGACAACAGCTATTGTTCGCCCATCTATCAGCGGCCGATTGAATATGGCATCGACATGGTTATGCAGACCGCTACGAAATACATTGGCGGTCATAGTGACACGGTAGGAGGAGTGCTTTGCGGCACAAAAGCCATGATGAAAAAGATCTTTGACAGCGAATTGCTCAATGCGGGCATCGGCATACAGCCTTTTAATGCATGGCTCCTGATCAGGGGGTTGCGGACCATGCCGGCGCGGCTGGAACGTATCACTGTCACTACCCGGAAGGTCGCCGACTATCTCAAAGGACATCCACGGGTGGAAAGCATTCTCTTTCCTTTTGATGAAACATTTCCGCAATATGAGCTGGCTCGCCGGCAGATGAAGGGTGCCTGTGGTCTTCTTAGCTTTTATGTCAGGGCGAAGGCGCGCGATGAGATCGTCACGTTCTGCGAATCCCTTCGGCATATTATGATGGCCGTGAGCTGGGGGGGACATGAGTCCCTTATATTACCCAAATGTGCATCTCTTTCGGCGGCGGAATTCGACCCCAATGTAAAAGAGCACAGGATGCTCCGCCTCTATACCGGTCTGGAAGAGCCGGAATATTTGATCCGTGATCTGGAACAGGCTTTCCAGTCGTGGAAATAAAAAATTGCTGAAAGCACCGAATTGGACGGAGTCCAATTCGGTATGGTAAAAATTGCCTTAAATTTGTCCCCATGAGTGTGAAAAAACTGCTGCTAGTCTTATCCCTGGCGATATTTATCCTGGACCTTACCTGCTATTCCCAGGACAAATGGGACCTCAGGAAATGTGTCGACTATGCATTGGCTAATAATATTTCGATCAAACAGGCTGATATACAGGCCCGGTTATCCCGGCTGACGCTTTCCCAAAGCAAGCTGTCCCAGATCCCGACCCTTACCGTGGGCACCGGCTTGGGTGTAAATTCGGGCAACTCCCTCAATCAAACGACATATACCATTAATAATCAAACTTACCTGTACAACAATTACTCCTTACAGGCGAACGTTACTGTTTTCAATGGTTTTTATCTGCGGAATCTCATAGCAGCCAATCGTCTCGCCTGGCAGGCGACGCTTGCAAATTCGGACAAGACAAAGAATGATCTTTCGTTAAATGTGGCCAATGCCTATCTCCAGGTCCTGCTGACAAAAGAACAAAGCGAAGCATCCCAATTGCAACTGCGCCTTTCTCAAAATCAGCTGGAAATCACCCGCAAACAGGTAAATGCAGGCTCGCTGCCTGAGCTGAATGCCGCGGAACTGGAATCCCAGGTGGCGCAGGATAGCTCTACCTATATCACCAGCATAGGGAATGTCCAGCAGGCCATATTGACCCTCAAGGCTTATATGGACCTCGATGCTTCAGTGCCTTTTGAGGTATACGCTCCACCGGTAGATGATATTCCTATAGAAAAATTGCCAGACCTTCAGCCTGAAGCCGTCTATTCGCTGGCCCTTGCGAATCAGCCGCTGCAGAAATTTGACGCGCTGCAGATCGAATCGGCGCGAAGCAGCGTAAAGGCAACGCAGGGCGCCATGTACCCGGTTGTCTCGCTCTTTGGTGCTATGGGCAGCAATTTTGTAACCCTGGCGAATCAACAATTCCAGACAGGAAACGCTTATTTCCCGCATAGTATCGGCTATGTGGCGGGAAGCAACACGCCGGTGCTTAGCGATAGCATCGGCTATGCGAATATCATGAAGTCGCATACCCCGTATTTCAAACAGCTTAATCAATACTTCCAGCAGCAGGTAGGTCTTAACGTTAGCATACCTATCCTCAACAACGGTACGCTTCGCACCAACTATGCAAAATCCAAGCTCAACCTCCGCAACCAGGAGTTGCAGCGGGACCAGGACAACCTGACGCTGAAACAGAATATCTACCAGGCTTATACGGCAGCTATCACCGCCCTTCAGAAATTCGAAGCCAATAAGATAACCGTTACGGCTACGCAGAAGAGTTTTGACTTCGCTCAAAAAAGATATGGTGTCGGCATGCTCAATACGATCGACCTGCTGACCAATCAGAATAATTTTTTCAATGCCCGTATCAATCTCCTTTCCGCCCAGTACGATTATGTATTCAAAATGAAAGTGCTTGAATTTTATAAAGGTCTGGGAATAAAACTGACTAAAGAATAACCTACAACATGAATAAGACACTGTTAATTATAATTATATCCGTGGTCGCCCTTATTGTGGTGCTGGTGTTGATGAAGAGCCTGAGCAAACCGGAGGGAACAAAAGTAGCCACCGAGAAGATCGTAAAGAGGAATATTACGGAGATCGTCACTGCCAGTGGGAAGGTTTATCCTGAGAAAGAGGTGAAGATAAGCCCCGACATCTCGGGCGAAGTGGTTGAGCTGAGTGTCATACAGGAAGGTGACAGTGTGCATAAGGGACAGGAGCTGGCGAAGATCTATGCCGATGTCTATACCACCCAGCGTGACCAGGCGTCGGCCCAGATGAACCAGCAGGAGGCGCTGGTCTCCAATATGGCCGAACAGCTGCCTGGTCTCAAGGCATCGATGGAGGTAGCAAAAAAGACGTTTGATCGCCAGAAGCAGCTGCTCGACCAGAAAGTTATTTCCCTGTCGGAATATGAAACGGCAGAGAGCACGTATAAAACAGCGACTGCCAGCTATCTGGCGGCCCTGCAGACTGTTCGGGGCAATCAGGCTGGTGTTGCCAGTGCAAGAGCCAACCTTACGATTGCCGCCAAGAATCTCAGCCGCACGACCGTCGTATCACCCATCGATGGAGTGGTCTCCCTGCTGAGCATTAAAAAAGGGGAAAGGGTTGTCGGCAACTCCATGATGGCCGGTACTGAAATGATGCGGGTTGCCGATATGAGCAAGATCGAGACCATCGTCGACGTCGGTGAGAATGATATCCCCAAGGTTCATCTTGGAGATTCCGCCCTTATCAGCGTGGATGCCTACAACAACCGCAAGTTCCGGGGAATCGTTACGCAGATAGCCAGCAGCGTGACCACTGCGCTTGGCACATCTACTACCACGGTATCCACCAATGACGTGACCAATTACAAGGTACATATCCGGCTTTCACCGGAATCATATAACGATCTTATCGATCCGGCCCACCCCAAGAGTTTCCCCTTTCGCCCGGGGATGAGCGCCAGCGCGGATATCCAGACGCGTACCCATGCCAATGTCCTGTCGGTGCCCATCAATGCTGTTGCTGTTCGCGAAAAGAATACTGATAATGCTGTTCTGGCCAGCGGTGACGATGCCGGTGGTGACAACAAGACAGAAACCCATCCGGTGACCACAGGCTCGAATGACCTGGATGAAGTGGTTTTCCTGGTGCAGCCGGGTGATACTGTCAGAAAAGTGAGGGTTCGCACAGACATCCAGGATATCAATTACATCGAAGTGGTTGACGGAGTTAAGGAAGGGGATCAGGTCGTTACGGGGCCATACAGCGTGGTTAGCAAAACCATGAAAGGTGGTCAGCGTGTAACGATCGTTCCAAAGGATAAGCTATTCGAAGGCAAGAAAAACTAGGAACTCAAATAGAACATACATGCGTTTTGGAGTGATAGGTAGCGGCAGCTGGGCCACGGCGTTGGCAAAGATCCTGACGGACAACGGCAATTCCATCGGCTGGTGGATAAGAAATGAATCTGCTATTAAGCATATGCAGGTAAGGCATCATAATCCGCAGTATCTGCCTTCTGTTTATTTTGATACAAATCTTTTGTCTCTGAGCGTCGATGTCCGGGAGGTGGTGGAAGCGTCGGATTGCCTCGTGATGGCTGTCCCTTCAGCCTATGCGACGGCCATGCTGGATGAGCTGGACAAGACAGCTCTGGAAGGAAAGCTGGTTCTGTCAGCCATAAAGGGGATACTTCCGGAACAGAACCTCCTGCTCAATGACTATCTCTTCTGGAAATTTGCGTTTGATCAAGCGAACTATTTTACTGTCATGGGCCCCTGTCATGCCGAGGAAGTGGCGGCGGAGAAGTTGTCATACCTGACATTTTCGGGTCCGGATGAAACCCGGACGGCGGAGATAGCGTCTTATTTTTCGACGGAGTACCTGAATACGGTCATCAACCAGGATGTGTATGGGGTGCAATTCGCGGCTATTCTGAAAAACATCTATGCGCTGGGTGCAGGCATTGCGCATGGCCTGGAATATGGGGATAATTTTCTTAGTGTGCTGATTGCCAACTGTGCGGATGAAATGGCGGGGTTCCTGGTAAAAGCAGGTCTTAAAAGCGCCAATTATTCCGCCTCCGTATACCTGGGTGATTTGTTGGTAACGTGTTACTCGCTGTACAGCCGGAACAGAACGTTTGGGAATATGATCGGGAAAGGGTATTCTGTGAAGGCCGCGCAGCTGGAGATGAATATGGTGGCGGAAGGATATAATGCCAGCAAGTCTATATACTTGATTAACAAGGAGATAAAAGCAGAAATGCCGATTGCTGATATGGTGTACCGGATTTTGTGGGAAAATGTTAAAGCCGGTATGGGATTTAAACAAATTGAGCCGTATCTTGTCTAACAAGGGGAACCACGGGTTCCCTGGCCGAAAGGCCAATTATAAATGGTTTGCGCCGAAGGGCTAAATTCAGACAATAGCCCGTAGGTGCAAATAACTAAATAAACGATTATGCCACTCTCGTTCCAAGGCTTCGGACCCATGGCCATCATTGCGATGGTGCTCATCCTGTCGGTGGTGCAGGGGATCAACTACCTGAAATCACACCGGCATCACTAAGCCAACCGGCCTATTTATTCAAAAAACAGATCAGCAGCTATCCCATCCGCCAGAAGTTTGCCCGCTTGTGTCAGTTGCAACCGGTCTTCCACGACTCTGATCTTACCATCAAGTATATACACTGAGGCCCGTCTTTCCATCTCCTGTGCCCGTTCGGTGCCGAATCGTGTCGCCATATGTCGCAGGTCGCTGCCTTCCATCGTCCGCAGCGAGATCATGATATATTCGTTCAATTGCTGGACTGGTGTGAGGATCTCCTTTTCGGCGAGCACCGCTTCCGGGCCTGCGCCCACACCCGCACCCGTCGTCGCTCCCACCGCGCCTGCCGCCCCGGTCAGCGCATCGATATATTTTGCATTGTTAGCCACATTCCATTCTCTCGACGTTCCGTTAAAAGAATGCGCTGAGGGCCCCAGTCCAAGATATGTTTTTCCCTGCCAGTAAGAAGAATTGTGCCGGCTACGCCGGCCCGGCTGCGCAAAATTGGAGATCTCATAGTGTTGGTAACCGGCCAGGGCGGTCCAGTCCATCAGTAAAAGGAATTGCCGCGCCTGGTCATCTGGGTTGACATCCTGTTTTTTGTGCTGATGGATCATCTTGTCCAGCGCGGTCCGGGGCTCGACGGTAAGGGCATAACAGGACAAATGCGGGATCTGCAGGCCGATGGCCTGGTCTACGTTGGCCTGCCAGTGGGAATCGGGGAGGGTAGGGCCACCATAGATCAGGTCGATGCTGATATTGTCGAACCCTTCTGCCTGGGCCATCCGGATACAGCCGGCAGCCTGTATGGCATTGTGGGCCCTGTTCATCCATTGAAGATCTTCCTCGAAAAAAGACTGGATGCCGATGCTTAGCCGGTTGATCCCCGCTTTCCGCCAGATCTTCAGTAAGGCGGGGCTGATATCATCAGGATTCGCTTCAAGCGTGATCTCTGCCCCCTCAGCCACCGGAAAAATCATTCGCACACGCTCCAGTACTGCTTCCAACTCGCCCGCTGCCAGCAGGGAAGGCGTACCTCCGCCAAAATAAATGGTCTCTATCGGCTCTCCGCCGGTATAACCCTGTCTTAACTCCATCTCCCTCAATAAAGCGATGATAAAATCGTTCTTACGGTTCAAAGAGGTTGAAAAATGAAAGTTACAATAGTGACAGGCTTGCCTGCAGAAAGGAATATGAAGATAGATGCCTGCCATTCTGTTTATGTAATTTTAGCCAAAATTAAACATTTATAGGCCCTGGAAGGGCCTCGTCTGCGGGCGAGCCTATGCGAAGGCCGCGAACGAGGCACCCAACAGTGTTGGGTGACGAAGTCCTACAATCATTAGCGCTTTGCCTGAGATGCGCTAATTTTTGGAAAAGCGCATCTCGGCACATAAAATTGCTGGTGAACGAATGATAAAGGTAAGGGGATACGGCAGTACGCTGTTATGGATCTTGTTGCTGAGCCCGTTTAGCGGATGGACACAGTACCCGCTGCATATCCTTCCTGTGGATAGGGACAGCTTTTTTATTAAAAATAAGCTGGGGCTTACTACTGCCTTCAAGTCGAGGGAGGCCTGTACGGAATATGTCTTTGGTCTTCTTCCACAGCTACAGGGGAAAGGTTATATGACGGCCTCGGTCGACAGCATCAGCATTGAGAACAAGGGGGCTTCTATCCGTCTTTTCACGGGCAATATCTATCGCTGGGCGGCTATTGACACCCGTCATGTCGACCCTGCATTGCTGGCGGCTGTCGCCTGGAACGAAAAAGCCTTTGCACACCGGCCGCTGGACTTTCGTCAATTCCAGACCCGGCAGCAGCAGCTGCTGGATTATCTGGAGAACAACGGCTATCCTTTTGCAAAGATCAGCCTTGACAGTGTTGTCATGAAAGATAGTGCCGAAGTATTCGCTGTTCTTAAGATTGACAAAGGTCCGCTTTACAAAATCGACAGCATCCGTGTGTTTGGGACGGCCAAGATCTCCAATGACTTTCTGCAACGATATCTCAATATTCCCAATGGCAGCATCTACCGGAAAGAAAGGCTGGAAGCCATTACCAAAAAGATCCTGGAGCTGCCTTATATACAGGAGCAGGAACCCTGGAACATAACGATGCTCGGCGAGGGCTCGGTTGTCAATCTTTATCTCCGGCCCAAAAAGAGCAGTCAGATCAATGCGTTGATCGGCTTTCTGCCCAGCAGTGACCCGGTGTTGGGAAACAAGATTCTCGTCACGGGGGAAGCAACCGTCAATTTAAAGAACGCCCTTGGCAACGGGGAAAGCATTGGCCTGAACTGGCAGCAGCTGCAGTCAGGCTCGCCAAGATTGAACCTTCTTTTTCAGCAGCCTTACCTGTTTCATTCTCCTTTTGGGCTCACCACTTCCTTCGATCTTTATAAGCAGGATTCCTCGTATATCAATATTAACCTGGTGGCTGGCGCTCAATATACCCTTACGCCAAACAAGAACGGGTCGGTATTTATCCAGCAAACCATTTCCAACCTGCTGAATGTGGATACTCTTCAGGTCATTGCGTCCCGCGCGCTGCCGCAAACGGCGGATGTCAGCGCCTTGAGCCTGGGGTTGACCTATGACTTCAACAATACAGACTATCGGTTCAATCAACGGCGGGGTAATGAACTGCAGTTCCTTGGTTCCGCCGGCACAAAAACGGTTAAGGAGAATCCGCAGATAGCCAGGTTGAAAGACCCCAACGATACCAGCTTTAACTATGCCTCACTCTATGATACAGTGAAAATACATTCCTACGAATTCTTAGTAAAGCTGTCGGCGGCGCACTATTTCCCGCTGAGCCACGCTTCAACGCTAAAGCTGGGTTTCAATGGAGGCGTATTCAGCAGTCCCAATACCTATCGCAATGAACTATTCCTTATCGGCGGCTATCGTTTGCTGCGAGGATTCGACGAACAGAGCATTCTCGCATCCCAGTACGCTGTCGGAACGCTGGAATACCGTTACCTGGTCGGCCTCAATTCCTATCTTTTTACTTTTCTGGATGGAGGCTGGGCAAAGAACGACGTACCTGGCTATAATCTGAACAGCATCTTCCTGGGCATCGGTCTGGGCATGGCTTTCGAGACAAAGGCCGGGATCTTTAATATATCATATGCTTTGGGGAAGAGAGATAATACGAGCTTCAATTTTCATGACGCGAAAATTCACCTGGGATATGTCAGCTTTTTTTAGTCAGTAGCCCTATTTTTGTAACAGTAACTATTTATACGCTATACGTGACCAAAATCTTTTTTCTTCTGTTTTCATGCCTCTTGGTTGTTTGCAAGCTGGATGCACAAACTGATTCGACCCGCCCCCCTGAGGGTTTGCCCATTCCCGTTCAGGATACGGCTGTGCATGCTCTTTCTGTTCGGCATGATTCAACGGTCCGTCATATGTCTCACCGCGATTCTGTTCGCCGGGACTCAATCAACCGGGCACATCGTGCTATTCGCGACTCCCTTGCGCGGGTCCGGCAGGCCGCCCATGCGGATTCGGTCGCGAAGGGTCTGATCCCGGGATCGGCTAATAGCACTGGCCTGGCCAGGGGTGTGCCGGCCGGCACAGGCGCAACGGGCGTCGGGGTGGTTGGTAAAAATCCGGCGGCGCCCATGCGGGACAGCCCACCTGCACTGAGTTTCTGGATGAAGGTGCTGAAGGCCAATCATTTTTTCAATTTTACCGGCACACCGGTCGTGCAGATCTTCCAGATCCACCGGTCCAATTCAAAGGATAGTCTCTTTTATCTCCTGGTCGGGATCCTGTTCTATTTTGCGCTGACCCGGGTCTTTTTTGAAAAATACTTCAATAACCTCCTGACGCTGTTCTTCCGGGTCTCTCTCCGTCAGCAGCAGATAAGGGAACAGGTGCTGCAAACACCCCTGCCCTCTCTTCTGCTGAATATCCTCTTTGTCATGTCCGGCGGACTCTATGCCTGCTTCCTCTTCCATTACTCCCAGATCGGAGCAAGCATAAGGTTTTGGGTGCTTTATCTATACTGTATGCTGCTTCTGGGAACCATTTACCTGGTCAAATTCCTGGTCTTAAAATTCATCGGCTGGGTGTTTTCCATTTCCCGGGCAACAGACATATATATTTTTATCGTCTTTTTAGTGAATAAAATGTTAGGGATTTTCCTCCTTCCATTCTTGATCATAATCACTTTTTCGGGCCCTGGGATACGGGAAATATTCATAACAATTTCATTGGCAATGGTTTTTATCTTGTGGTCTTATAGGGTGCTGGCCGCCTACCGTCCTATCCGTAATGAAATAAAACTAACGCCGTTTTATTTTTTTCTGTACCTTTGCGCCTTCGAAATAGCACCGCTTCTATTGATTTACAGGGTGTTATTGACATATTTGGAAAAAGTGTATTAAATTTGCAATCCAGAGGGGAACACACATGGTTAAACACGAGGATAAAAAAAGGATTTTAATCACTCAACCCAGACCTGAAACAGACAAGTCGCCTTATTTCGAACTAGCAAAGAAATATGAGGTGGAGCTTGCGTTTCATCCTTTTATCCGCCTCGAACCAATCCCCGCCAAAGATTTCCGCAAGCAAAAAATAGATATAGCTCAATACTCGGCCGTCATCTTTACGAGCCGCAACGCCATCGACCATTTTTTCCGTATATGCGAAGAAATGAAGGTCAGCGTATCCCAGGACACAAAGTATTTCTGTATAACCGAAGCGGTGGCTCTCTATCTGCAGAAGTTCATTCTCTATCGCAAAAGGAAAGTATTCTATGGGGCGGATGGACTGAACAAAAGCATGTTCGATGTGATCAACAAACATAAGGAGAACGAGAAATTTCTTTATCCCTGTTCGGAGAACCAGCAGGATAATGAGATCATCAACTGGCTCAAGCACAACAATTGTGGTTTTGCCACGCCCTTTATGTACCGCACGATCAGCAATGACGTCAAAGTGATACTCGATCAAAGTGAGTATGATATAATCTGTTTCTTTACTCCCAGCGGTGTTAAGAGCCTTTTTGATAATTATCCCAAGTTCAAGCAGAACGGGACTAAGATCGGGGCATTCGGCAGCAATACTTCCCGTGCAGTGGAAGAGGCCGGTCTTACACTCGACATCAAGGCTCCCTTGCCCCAGGCGCCTTCCATGGTTTCTGCCCTGGAAAAATACCTGGCTGTAGTAGGTAAGAAAAAAAATTAAACCTCCACACCTTAAGCATTGGCCCAATGCTTGCAGTTTCTGAACAAAGCGGACCCACCCGAGGAACGAAGGGTGCGAACGAGATCCTCAACAGTGTTGAGGAGCGAAGTTCTCCGATGGCCGAAGGCCCGACATTAACCATTTGGGCCCGAGGGCTATTTTTGATCAAAAGCCCTCAGGGCACAAATCTCATGGAGTATACCAACCGGCTCGCGAAAGAGACCAGCCCTTATTTATTGCAGCACGCGCACAATCCCGTAGACTGGTTTCCCTGGGGGGACGAGGCCCTGGAGAAAGCACGCTCGGAAGACAAGCCGATCCTGGTAAGCATTGGATATGCTGCCTGTCACTGGTGTCATGTGATGGAAAGGGAAAGCTTTGAGGACAATGACACGGCAGGCTTTATGAACGACCATTTTGTCAACATTAAGATCGACCGGGAAGAAAGACCGGACCTCGATCACATCTATATGGACGCGGTGCAGGCCATCACCGGCAGCGGCGGCTGGCCTCTCAATGTATTCCTCACTCCCGAAGGCAAACCTTTTTATGGCGGCACCTATTTCCCTCCCCGGCCGGTGTATAACCGACCTTCGTGGAAAGATGTGCTGGGTGGGATAAGTCGCTCTTTTAAAGAAAGGAGGGCGGAGATCGAGCAGCAGGCTGATAACCTGATCAACCATGTCGCAAGCGCCGGTTCCTTTGGCATTGGTGCCAGTAGCGGGGCTGCGGGATCGGGCGGGGCTAAGGGTGAAGGCGGCGCCCGGGGGGACAGCGGCGAAGCCGGAGGTAAAGGCGAGAGTCCTTTTACGCCGGAGACGCTGCAGCAGATCCGCGACCAGCTGCTGGCCACGGCAGATACGAAGGAAGGTGGTTTTGGCGGCGCGCCTAAATTTCCTCAAACCTTTTCGATCCGGTTTCTGCTTCACTATTACTACTTCACAAAGGACCAGGCGGCGCTGGACCAGGCCTGTCTGAGCCTGGATAAGATGATCCGCGGCGGGATCTACGATCAGCTGGGCGGCGGCTTTGCGCGTTACTCGACGGACAACGAATGGCTGGCGCCTCATTTCGAAAAAATGTTATATGACAATGCCTTGCTGGTCATTACGCTTAGCGAGGCCTGGCAGCTGACAAAAAAAGAGTTGTACAAAGAAGCCATCGAGCAGACTATAACGTTCATCAACAGAGAATTATCTAATGGCCAGGGTGGATTTTATTCGGCCCTGGATGCGGATAGTGAAGGGATTGAAGGAAAATATTATGTGTGGGAAAAGGCCGAGATTGAAAAAGTCCTTGGCGACAGGGCCGGGCTGTTCAACGAGGTCTATGGTGTCACGGAGGAAGGCAACTGGGAGGAAAAGAATATCCTGACGCGCGGCGAGAGGCTGCTTTCCCCGGAGGAGCGGCGGATCCTGGCCGAAGCCCGGGAGACTCTGCTGAAATATCGTGTCCGTCGTATTCCGCCGGCTTTGGACGATAAGATCCTGTTGGGTTGGAACGCCCTTATGAACCTGGCTTGTTCCAAGGCTTATGCGGCGCTGGGAGACCAGCGGTACCGGGAAATGGCCATTGCGAATATGGCTTTTCTGCGGCAGCGGCTGAAGGGAGAGGGAATATATTTTTATTATCATTCATATAAAGGAGAAGCCCGGTATCCTGCTTTTCTCGACGACTATGCCAACCTTATCGCGGCCCTCATCGGATTGCAGGAGATCACGGGCGATGGGAGCTATCTGCTGGAGGCACGGGAGATCGTGAGGACGGTGATGGATCATTTCAGCGAAGCCGAAACAGGCTTTTTCTTCTATACTCATGATGCGCAAAGCGACCTTGTCCTTCGGAAGAGAGAGGTATACGACGGAGCGGTACCTTCCGGGAACTCCATGATGGCATCCAATTTGTTATACCTGTCTGTCGTTTTTGACGAGTCGGACTGGGCGGACCGTGCTTTTCGCATGGCTTCTGCAATTAGTAAGCCCGTCAGTACTTATCCAGGGTCTTTTGGCGTTTGGGCAACCCTGTTTCAGGCGTTTACGTATACTATTCCAGAGGTTGTCATTACCGGCAAACGGCCGGAAAAAACCCGGGAGGAGTTTTTGGGTCACCTGATCCCCTACCGGGTTTTCCAGTCTGCGGATCAGGAGGATACCCAATTCCCTTTATTGCGGGGTAAACTTATCGATGAGCTTTCCCTGATCTTCCTATGTAAAAACTATTCATGTCAACTCCCTGTAAATGAAATAGCTACAGCGATCCGAAACCTTGAAAATGTGTATAAGTTTCAGCATTGAATATACAATAAACGGGCATCGTTCTCGTTTATTAAACTAGCATCTTGAAATCGAACGGTTTAGGCCAAATTGGCTCATGACCTTAAGGTTTCAGGAGGTCGATTGAAATGACGTTTTTCATCGGAGGAAAGCTTTGACTTTCGAAAAATTAATTTTAAACTTGTAGCGAGATGTTGTCAAAAGATTTTTTTTGCCCAATACCCTTTAATATTATGAAAATGAAAAACCTATCCGTTTTGACGGCCTTCTTCGCCCTTTTTTTAGTGGCAGGCTGTAAACTAGGTGGAAAATCCGGCAAAGGATTACCTGATGACGGGCAGCTACATGGCGTCGCTCCCGCAACTTCCTACAATCTTTCCAAGCCTCCGGGCATGGTTTACATTCCGCCGGGCACGTTCCACATGGGACCCAGTGATGAGGATGTTAACTACGCTTACACTTCCCGTAACAGACAGACTTCCATCAGCGGATTCTGGATGGATGCCACAGAAATTACCAACAATGAGTACCGTCAGTTCACCAATTGGGTACGGGATTCTACGGCTGCTGTCCTGATGCAGTATGGTAAGGATGTGGATGGCCGTTTCCAGATCGACTGGAAGAAAGCTTCTACGATCAAGTGGGGTGATAAGGCTACTATTGAAAAGATAGACCAGATGGTGGTGACTCCTGACAACCGCATTTTCGGTAAGAAAGAGATCGATCCCAGCAAGCTGATCTATCACTCTGAGACTTTCGACCTGAAAGAAGCTGCTGCCAAGCAGAATGAAGGCAAGGCCCGCTCCCAGTACATCCGTAAGAAGGATGTCGCTGTTTATCCTGACACGCTTGTCTGGATCCGGGACTTCAGCTACTCCTATAATGAGCCCATGACCAAACGGTACTACTCTCACCCTGCTTTCGGCAACTATCCTGTAGTTGGTGTTAAGTGGACACAGGCTACCGTGTTCTGCGAATGGAGAACCAATTATCTGAATGGCTTCCTCGAAAAGAAGAAAATGGCAACCGAATCAAGCTTCCGTCTGCCTACCGAGTCGGAGTGGGAATATGCTTCCCGCGGTGGTCGTTCTCAATCAATGTATCCCTGGGGTAACTATTACCTGAGGAATAAAAAAGGCTGCTTACTCGCCAACTTCAAACCCGGCCGTGGTAACTACCCTGAAGATGGCGGATTCTATACTGTACGGGCAGATGCCTACTGGCCTAACGATTTCGGTCTGTATTGCATGGCCGGAAACGTTGCCGAGTGGACCTCTTCCTTTTATTATGAAGGTGCTGCTAATTTCCAACATGATATGAACCCGGACATTCGCTGGAATGCCAAAGACTCCGATCCCCCTCGTATGAAGCGTAAAGTTATTCGTGGCGGTAGCTGGAAAGACGTAGGTCAGTACCTGCAGACCAGTGCCCGCACTTACGAGTACCAGGATACGGCGAAGTCTTATATCGGGTTCCGTTGTGTGATCGATCTGCCACCGACAATGACTAATAACCGTCGATAGTAAAATTTTTTCGTAGAAATATCGTTTTTGATTTTATTAAGCAAACCAAAAAATCAACAGGAACTCTTTTTCCTCAACCCTTTAAAATCCTTTAAAAACAATTTAAATTAATCACTATGAGCGCTGGAGTATCAAAATCTACCGAAAGACTAATAAATATCATTGTGTGCGTTGGTGCAGCCGTCGTAATCTTCGGTGCCCTGCAAAAAATTCTGCATACGAAACTGGCCGACTTCTTCCTGACCGCTGGTTTGTTGACTGAGGCCCTTATCTTCCTCGTATACGCTTTCTTACCACCTCCCGGAGGCGAAATGCATGCACTGGTTGAAGCGCTGCCTAAACTGGCCAGCAGCGGATCCAGCGGCAATCCTGCCCTCGACAAGATGGACAAGATGTTGCAGGAAGCTGACATCACTCCGGCTAACCTGAAGAACCTTAGCGAAGGTTTCAAGAAGTTCGGAACGACCGTAGAAAAGATCAGTGACGTATCCGGTGCTCTCGCCGCTACGACCGATTATACAAACAAAACAAAAGAAGCTTCACTGGCCCTGGATAGCATGAAAGGCGCATACCAGAATGCTACCACCACCATTACGAGCTTCAATGCCGCTGCTGACAGCACCAAACAATTCCATTCTCAGGTACAGGTCCTTACAAAGAACCTGGGCTCTCTGAATGCGATCTATGAGCTGGAATTGCAGGACACCAATAACCACCTGAAAGCAATGAACAGCTTCTATGGTAACCTGGTGAAGGCTTCTGAAACTATGCAAGGTTCTGTAACTGATGCCAAGAAGACACAGGAACAGATCGCTCTGCTGGCAAAGAACCTCGGCAGCCTCAACCATGTTTATGGTAACATGCTTAGTGCCATGCAAGGTCGCCAGGCTTAAAACCAGGCAGACCAGGCAGTCATAAATGATCAGCCTGATTGAGCTAAGCCAAAGCCCGTTTTGTCCGGCCCCGCATGAACCTATGTTAAAAACTAATAATTAGTGTACAAATAATTTACTGACCCATGTCTTTACCTAAAGAACCGCGGCAGAAGATGATCAACATGATGTACCTGGTACTGACAGCCCTCCTGGCGCTGAACGTATCCGTGGAAGTGTTGAATGCCTTCAAAACCGTAAACCATAGCATCGAAAGATCCAATAAAGTCATCAGCGACAAGAACGATTTGACTTACAAGTCATTTACGGCTAAGTTGTCTGACCCGCAAACAGCCAACCTTGCAAAGATCTGGGCCCCTCCCGCACAGAAGGTTCAGAAACTTTCCTCCGACCTGACCGATTACATCGAAGGTCTGAAGGAAAACCTGATCAGCAAGTCCAACCCCCAGATGAAAGACGGTAAAAGAGAATTTACCGACGGTAACCTGGACGCCGCCACCCGGCTCTTCGATACAGAGAAAGCTGGTGGTGTATTATATGAAAGATTAAAGAAGTACAGGCTCGACCTGCTCGACCTGCTCGATCCCACGAACTTTCCTGATGCGTCCGAGACTGTTAAGGCCGACCTGAAGGCGAAGAAAGAAGAATTCTCGCACCGTCTGCCCCTTGATACACATATCCCTGAGTCCGAATCCGGCAACGCCCTTACCGGCGACAGTGCGAAGGACTGGACGATCCGTTACTTCCACATGACTCCGACCATCGCCGCGCTGACCATCCTCAGCAACTTCCAGAGCGATGTGAAAAACTCTGAAGGACAGGTTATCGACTACTTGCACAAACAGATCGGTGAAGTAAAGATCATCTTCGATAAATTCGAACCTCTCGTATCTACCAATGCAACATACCTGATGCCTGGTGACGAGCTGCAGGTTAAAGCAGGTATCGGTGCGTTCAGCGCCGCTGCAAAACCTAAAGTGTATATCAACGGAACGCTGGAGCCGCTTGGCGACGATGGTACTGCGGAATTCAAGACAAAGGTCAACAGCACCGGAACCGTTAATGTAAAGATCGAATATGCTAAACCCGACGGTAGCATCGGCACCATCGACAAGGCAGTAAAATACACAGTAGGTCAGCCATCCGGCGCCTCTGTCTTCCTGGAAAAGATGAACGTTCTTTATATTAAGGAAGACAACCCGGTCAAGATCTCCGGCGGTAGCGTTGGTCGTGAAAAAGTACATGTATCCTTTGATAAGGGCGAGATCACCAATACCGGCGGCGACGACTACAATGTCGTTCCGACTACTCCCGGAGAAGGCACGATCACTGTCAATGCTGACGGTAAGATCAATACCTTTAAGATGCGCGTAAAATACCTGCCTGATCCTACCGGATTCATAGGTACCCACAAAGGTGGCGTCGTCTCCTCCGCCGAATTTAAGGCAATCGGCGGTCTGCTGGCCAGACTGGATAACTCGGAGTTCCAATCTCCATTCCTTGTCGTGGGCTACAAGCTGGCGGCAATTGGTGGTGGTATCTCCCAATATACAGAGGCTGCTAATGAGGGCCCCCGCTGGAATGGACAGGCGGCTTCCATCGTCAGCAAAGCAACACCCGGCACGAACATCTTCTTTGATAATGTTCGGGTAAAAGGCAAGGACGGAAAAATCCGCGAACTGCCTCCGATGGTGTTCAACCTGAAATAATAGTATACAGATCTGTCCGAGTGCAATGATTGAAAGTGCAATTGTTGTATGGCGGACAGATCTTTCTGAAACATTTATATTCAAACTTAGAGAGATGAAACAACATTTTATCAGATTATGTCTCCTGGCAGTGGTCTTCTCCTGCATCGCAAATGCAGCAGATGCACAGGCTAAGAAGCGTACCGCGACGAAGAAGAAGCCCACTACGACCAAGAAGGGTACGACCAAGAACCAGGGGAAAGCTGACGCCACCGTAGCACCTGTTAAGGATACAACGGCCAAACCAGCCGTGGTTCTGGCTGCGGATATCAAGCTTGATACCCCCCGCCGGTCCCTTCGCAACGATGCCATCATCGAGCGTAATCTGGTAAAGGATCGTACTCCACTGACTTACGAGCATATCCGCGAGGATGATGCCGTCTATCGTCAGCGGATCTGGCAGGAAATAGACGTACACGAAAAAATGAACCTCCCCTTTGTCTACAAGGCAACGGAAGACAATGGTAACCAAAGGTTTATTTATATTCTGCTGAATGGTATCAAGAATGGCCTGGTCACTGCATTTGAAGACGACCGGTTCTCCACTCCAATGACCTTCAGCCAGATAGCCTCTAACACAGTAGCTGCCCCTCATAACATTTCGATTCCCGACCCGGTGTCTGACCCGGACGGCTCCAAAGGCCTGACAAAAGACACTCTTATCCAGGAAGAATTTGATCCGGAATCCATCCAGAGATACCAGATCAAGGAAGAATGGGTATTCGATAAGGAATCTTCACGCCTTCACGTCCGTATCCTGGGGATCGCCCCGGAGAAAGCCGTAATGAATGCCGATGGTACTTTGAGAGGTGTAGTTCCCATCTTCTGGGTTTATTATCCCGACCTTCGCCCCATGCTGGCAAAATTCGAAGCTTACAATGGTAAGAACTACGGCGCCCGCATGAGCTGGGAAGAATTGTTCGAAAGCCGCATGTTTGCCAGCCGGATCATCAGGTCTACTATTGATAATCCCGGTGACAACTACATCGCTGGTTTTATAAAGGATGATATCCTCCGTTTGCTGGAAGGTGAGAATATCAAAGAGAAGATCTTCAACTACGAACAGGACCTCTGGTCATATTAAAGACCTACAAAATAATTATAAAGGGGCGCTGTCTGCTGACAGTGCCCCTTTTGTTTTATGCGCTAAATAAGTAGCTATAAATTAACTAGTTATTACGGGATATTTTTTTTAAAAATACCCAAAAGCGGGTATTGCTGAATAAAATTCTTTTACTACTTTTACAATGGTTTTTCATAGGATATTGGATTTTAAAAACGGGGCTGGATGTCTATCCGGGCCCCTTTTTTTTTGCCTTCTATTCGGGGCGATTGCCGGCAAAATGAGCATGTACCAGCTTTGCCTTAGCCAGTCCAATGGCAGCCGCTAATTCCTCTTCAGTCAGCTGTCTGATCTTATTCACCGACCGGAATTGTTTTAATAAAAGATCGGCTGTCCGGCGGCCAATACCTTCTATCTGTTCCAATTCATTTACAAAGGTTCCCTTGCTTCTTTTCTGACGGTGGAAGGTAATCCCAAACCGATGCACTTCGTCCCGGATACGGCGCACCAGGTGCAGGCTGTCACTGTTGTATGGAAGCTTGATGGATTCGGTGTCTCCGGGAAAAAAGATCTCTTCTTCATTCTTGGCAAGACCCACCACCGTCATCATTCCCGCCAGCCCGAGATCTGTAACGCTTTCCATCGCCGCGCTGAGCTGGCCTTTGCCGCCGTCGATGATCACCAGCTGCGGCAAAGGTCTTTGCTCGTCCAGCAGACGTCTGTACCGGCGAAAGACCACTTCCTTCATCGTTGCAAAGTCATTGATACCCTGCACCGTCTTTACATTGAAATGTCTGTAGTCTTTTTTGCTCTCCACGCCATCGCGGAAACATACCATGGCAGATACCGGATAGCTGCCCTGGAAATTAGAGTTGTCAAAACATTCGATATGCACGGGCAGCTCGGAGAGCTGCAGGTCTTCCATCAGTTGATAAAGAACCTGTTTGCGTTCGTCCGCCGTCTTTCCTTCCAGCTGCAGCATCTTTTTCTTTCGCAGTTCTTCCCGGAAATAGCTGACGTTCTTCTCGGACAACTCCAGCAGCTTTTTCTTATCTCCGCCCTTGGGTATCGTCTGTATAATTCCCTCTTCCGGGTAGTCTATCGGGAAAGGCAGGATCAATTCCTTTGACAGGCTATTGAATGTCTCCCGCAGCTGCGCTATCGTAAATGCCAGGACTTCCTCATCCGACTCTTCCAGGTGCGTCTCGACCTGCGTCGTATGTGTCTGTACGATAGTTCCGGTCTCCACTATCAGGTAATTGACGTAGGCCAGGTCGCCATCGCGGGCGATGGAAAACACATCCGCATGGCTGAGATGCCTGCTGACGATGACCGATTTAGCCTCATAATTTTCGAGATGCAATAATTTTTTCCGAACGATCTCTGCCTTTTCAAAGTTCATTTTCTCTGCGTGGTCACGCATCTCTTTTTTGAATTCCTGCATCAATGGACCGAGATTTCCCTTCAGGATATTCTTCAGCTGGACCAGGCCCTCCTGGTAGTCCTCACGCGTTTGGAGACCTTCACAGGGTCCTTTGCAATTGCCTAAATGATATTCGAGACAGACCTTATATTTACCCCTTTTGATCTGTGCGTCTGATAGATTGAGCTGGCAGGTCCGGAGCTGGATATTGCTTTTTACAAGGTCGAGTAATTCGCGAACCCTCCCTACGGAAGTAAAGGGGCCAAGGTATTCCGAGCCATCGTTGATCTTTCGCCGGGTTAGAAAAACACGCGGGAAGGGCTCGTTCTTTATGACGATGTAAGGATAGGTCTTGTCGTCCTTCAGGTTGATATTGAACCGCGGCTGGAATTGCTTGATGAGCGAATTCTCCAGCAGGAAGGCATCCTGTTCCGAGTTGACTATTGTAAACTCGATACGCCGGATGCGCTGTACCAGTTCATGCGTCTTATAGGTAGTAAATGTTTTTGTAAAATATGAGCTCACCCGCTTGCGCAGATGTTTGGCCTTTCCCACATAGACCAGCTCGTCCTTTTCGTCGAAATATTTATAGATGCCCGGATTGACGGGGATCGTGTGGGCGATCTGGCTGAATTGTTCTGCTGTCATGTCTTCTTTTATTCTTCATCGTCCCAAACCACTTTTAGCTGCTGCTCTATGGGAGGCTTTCCCTTTACAGTAGTCATCGTCACGATTTGAAAGTTCCTGCCGGTACGCCAGTACATTTTTTCCAGGATCAGGCTATCACCCGAGACTCGTCGTTTTTCCAGGTAAATGCTCTTTACTTTTTGCGAACCGTGACCTGTGACCGTCTGTACGTCCACCCTTCGTAATGATTGATCACTGACTTTCGTGGAATAGGTAAACATTATTGACTGTGTAGATTGATCTGCAAAGGAACTCTCCGTAAAATTCTTTTCAAACCTGCCGTCGTGCAGTTCGGCGGGAAGGAATTGCAGGGCGAGCTGATTGAACTCGGGCACCTGGATAAAGGCGGAGTCGGTTTTGCCATTGAAGGTGCTATATCTTCTCAGCGCGAGTGGAACGGAGTCGACGTAGAGGATCTCCGTTTCGAGGTATTCCGCTACCGGGAGCCAGGCGTTCCTGCCGGAGTCGGCTTGTGTCAGGGAATCCTGTTTAGAGGTCTCAGCAGGTTGGTGGTGATTTCCGCAGGCGGCCAGAAAAATTGCTCCTGCGAGATAAAGGAGAACGAAATACTTCATGCAGCAAAAATACGAATATTACACGGACCGTGTGCCGGCTGGCGACGAGGCTGGCGCTGGACTATGGCAGTTCCTTTACGATCCCGATCTTAAACCCGTATCCCTTCAGGTTCTCGTTGATAGGATACTGGGTCGTATACGTGGAAAGCAGCTGGTAGCGGAATTCCGGACCTGCCTGAAGGCGGACGCCGCCGACCTTGTACGTAAGGAAGGCTTCCAGACCGCCACTGAAATTCCAGCGTCTGAAAAGAGAAGGTTCTTTTGTATAACCGGTATAATCAGAAGTCAGCATATAGGAGTTGGTGTTCAGCAGATAGCTCGGCTGGATAGTGGCGCCGATGTTGAATTGCAGGCGTTCGTTCCCCAGCACTCTTAGCTCAAAGCCAACAGGTGCAGACAGCTGATAGTAATCGTTACTGTAAGTCTGCTGTGTTCTTCCCCCGAAATTACCGACCCTTGTATAGGAAGTGAGAGAGTCGATGATATAACCGTAATAAGAGCTCAATGCAATAGTCGCCTGTTGTGGGCTGTTGGAGGCATAGGCCCGGATCTTGTATTGGCTGAAATTGAATTGCAGGCCGCCCTTGATAGAAAGGTTGCGGGTGACGCGATAGAGAACGCTGCCGCCGACCTGGAAGCCTATGGCGGGAGAATGATCGACATATCGCTGTGCGTCGCCCGGATGAAGCGGCGAAACAGGCGCCTGCGGTACGAATTTTCCGGGGCCATCGTCTCCTCCTGACAGCGTCCGGTAGTTGATTGTAGGTGATAGGGTTAGTTGCAGATAGGTCCTCGGCTGCCGGGCTGTAGATGGCAGCGTATACATGGCATAGTCATGTAACCAGGTCAGCCTTTCCCGGTCGGAGGCTTCCGCTATGGAGGTGGCAGAGGCGTTTGCGGAGATCGCAGCAGAGTCGGACACCCTGCTTTCTGATAAATCGGACACCTTGCCTCCTGATACAGTAGAGCTGGCTGATCTTGTTCTGGCCAGGAGGTTATGACCTAACCGGCTGTTGCGGGCTTCCTGTACGCCTTTTTCACTCAGACTTTCGAGGACGCTCCGGGCGTTGAGTCCATCAGACGCGTCCGCATCGGCCAATTCTGCAGCAACGGTGCGTTCAGTCTCGCCTGGCTTTTGCCCGGTCTCGCCGGCGCCATGTATATTATGCGCAAGCGCGTCTTCGGAAACCTTTGCCGGGACTGCATCTGCGGAGATGTTGCCTTTGGAGGCGATGACGGTCAGGGCAGGAGCTTCGTCCGGAAGCCGGACGGCATGACTAAGGAATTCGGAGAGATCGGGCTGGCTGATCACCAGGTGGCTCAATGTAATCGTAATACCTTTGTAAGATTGATCCTGCGCTTCTTCATTACCGGTGCCGGCACTAATGTCCCGTCCGGTTATTGCTGTTGCGTTATTGGTGGAATGATATGCGGTTAAAGCGCTGCGACGGATGACGGCGGGAACAGGAGTTTTGGAAAGGGCTGCTCCGGAGTCACTGGCGGCAAGCGCCTTCGTAGCCAATACCGGATGAACTGAAGGATTTATCAATTCCCGGCCGGCGAAGAAAAGAATACCTCCGACCAGGAAGGCCATAGTGCCTATAAACCATTTTCTTTTTGTGTGTAATGAGTTGTGAACCCCTTTCCATACTTTCTCGGAAGGGTACATTTTATATTGCTCTGTCTTTTCCCTGATCAGTTGCTCAAATTCATCACTATAGAAGTTGCTTTCCTTCATTTGTCAATCAGTTTTAGGGATGTTTTCATCGGATTGGATTTAGCTAACGAATTGCGACCAGCCATTCAGACTTTTCTCTTGGTTTTGGTAGTATTTTCTTTCTGATCAGGATATCTTCCAGCATTTGTTTTGCCCGGGTATATTGCGAACGGCTTGTACTTTCTTCGATGTCCAGCATGTCGGCAATTTCCTTGTGCGAATAACCTTCTATCGCGTACAGGTTGAGGACGGTTCGGTAACCAATCGGTAAGAGCCGGATACACTCAACTACCTGTTTGGCCTGTACGATGGAAGGGACACTCTCCTCACGAACCTGTACGCCGTGCGCATGCACGATATCCAAGCTCTCGTTGAACCGCTTGTTCTTTTTGAGGTTGTTGATACAGGTATGAACTATGATCCGCCTGATCCAGCCCTCAAAAGCACCTTTGTTCTGAAAGGTGTGTATCTGGGAAAACACTTTTATGAAGCCTTCCTGCAACATGTCCTCCGCATCTTCCCTGTTGTGGGCGAACCGGTAACAGACGGCCAGCATCTTCGGACTGTACCGGTTGTACAATTCCCGTTGAGCAGCCGCCTCATTTTTTAAACAGCCTTGTAGTATGGCTTCTTCGGTCATATTTTAACCGTAAATTGGTTGCCCTGTAATTTAGACAATTTTAACGAGGTAAAGCTGCACGCGAATAAAAAAAGTAGGGGCCCTTATGGACCCCTACTTTTTTACGAAAACGCTTATCAGATAAGGATTTTGCCGGTCATTTCCGTTGGAATTTGTAACCCCATCATTGTCAGTATGGTAGGAGCCAGGTCTCCCAGCTTACCCTGCCGGATCCCTCCCTTGAACTCCTTGTCGATAATGAAGAAAGGGACGAGGTTCATGCTATGGGCCGTATTGGGGCTGCCGTCGTCATTGACCATATAGTCGGCATTCCCGTGATCGGCCGTCAGGAAAACCGTATAACCATTGTCCAGTGCGGCTTCCACCACCCTTTTTACGCATTTGTCCACCGTTTCGGCGGCCTTGATGACTGCTTCCCAAACGCCTGTATGGCCGACCATATCGGTATTGGCATAGTTGAGACAAATAAAGTCGGCGGTCTTATTTTGGATCTCCGGAACGATGGCATCGGTCAGTTCCATCGCGCTCATTTCAGGTTGCAGATCGTATGTGGCCACTTTGGGGGATGGGACCATCAGCCTGCTTTCCCCTTCAAATGGAGTTTCCCTGCCGCCGCTGAAGAAAAAGCTGACGTGCGGATATTTCTCTGTTTCTGCGATGCGGATCTGTCGGAGCCCATTTGCGGCAACTATCTCACCCAGCGTATTCTTGAGGTCGTCGTTCTCAAAAATGACGTGTACGCCCTTGAAACGGGCATCATACTGGGTCATCGTCGTATAGTTCAGGGCGAGCTTTTTCATTTCCTGGTCAGGGAGATCTGTTTGGGTCAGCACTTCCGTGATCTCCCGGCAGCGGTCTGTCCGGAAATTAAAGCAAATAGCATAATCCCCGTCTTTGATGACAGCCAGCGGCAGCTGATCCGAACCAACGATAACGGTTGGTTTTATAAATTCGTCGGTCACTCCTGCGGCATAGGATGTTTCTATGGCGGCCAGTGCATCGGTGGCTTTTGGGCCTGCGCCCCGGACCATTGCATCATAGGCCAGCCTGACCCTCTCCCAGCGTTTGTCGCGGTCCATGGCATAATAACGGCCGCTGACTGTGGCGATCCGACCGGTAGCGCCATTCAGGTGCTGCTGCAGATCCCTGATATAACCCAGTCCGCTTTTAGGGTCCGTATCCCGTCCGTCGGTAAAGGCATGGATATAGACATCAGTGAGCCCTTCCTTCAGACAGGTGTCGACTATTGCCTTCAGGTGACGGGTATGGGAATGCACCCCGCCGTCGCTCACAAGACCAAGCAAGTGGAGGGGCTTAGCTTCCGACCTGGCCCCCCGGATAGCAGCCAGCAACACTTCATTCTTTGAAAAAGACTCGTCCCGGATGGCGACATTGATACGTTGTAATTCCTGGTTGACGATGCGGCCGGCTCCCAGGTTCAGATGGCCTACTTCCGAATTACCCATCTGACCATCCGGCAAACCAACCTCTTCGCCATAGGTGACCAGGGTGGTATTTGGATATAATGCATATAATGAGCTGACGAAGGGCACCCGGGCATTTTGTATGGCATCTGAAGAAGCTCGCTTTCCGAGGCCCCATCCATCCATGATGACCAGAATAACTTTCTTTGGATTTGACATAAAATAGACAGCTTTAGAAGCATTGCTGTCGCGCAAATGTAGGGCTTATAGCAACTTACCCCACCATTTAGTGGTATTTTTTAGCAGCCAGGACAGTTTGGCATATAATTGGTATTAAGCAGGTCGACTAATATTCTATTTTTTATGAAAAGTATACTTGGGTTGGCGGTACTCACGCTCTCGTTGGTCCTGGTTTCTTTCCGCCCTCTCTATACGGTTGACGAAATCACATATGCCATTCGGGCGGGCAACGCCGGCCAGTTAAGCCAATTCCTGGACAGCAGAGTAGACATCTCCCTTCCGGAAAAAAGCGATACTTACAGTAAGATCCAGGCAGAAATGATCATCCGCGATTTCTTTTCTACCAATGGCGTACAAAATTTCTTAGTCAAGCGCAGAGTGACGAATGGAGGATCGGAGGTTTGTGTAGGAGTTCTGCAAACACGCAATGGCGACTACCGAACGACTTTTTTTATCAAACAGAAAGGGGATAAACAATATTTGCAGGAACTCAGGTTTCAAAATAACCAATAAAGAGCTTCCTATTAGTTTAGAATGTTCTCCGGGGCCTGTCTAACGACAGGCCCTTATTTTTTTCCGTAGCTTTGCCGCATGCCAAATTTCTTTGACGAGCAGCTAAGGCTCCTTGTGCGGAATGCACTGCAGGAAGACGTCGGTGACGGCGACCATTCCACGCTGGCCTGTATCCCTCCCGAAGCGCGGGGGAAAGCTGTATTGCATATCAAGCAGGATGGAATTCTCGCCGGAATGGAAATAGCCGAAAAGATCCTGAAGATGAAAGAGCCCGATTCCCGGTTTACCGCGTATAAACAAGACGGTGACGTCATGCGCGATGGAGAAGAGGCCTTTGTCGCAGAAGCCTCGGTACATACTATCCTGCAATGCGAGCGGCTTATCCTTAATTGTATGCAGCGTATGAGCGGCATCGCTACTCTTACGCGGACCTATGTGGACAAGCTGCAGAAATACAAAACCCGTATACTCGATACGCGTAAGACAACCCCCAACTTCCGCCTTCTCGAAAAGGACGCAGTCCGGATCGGCGGTGGCATCAACCACCGGTTCGGCCTTTACGATATGATCATGCTGAAGGATAACCATATCGACTACGCAGGCAGCCTGGAGGCCGCTATCGAAAAAGCCAGCGCCTATCGGCAGGCGCACAAGCCCCAGCTGAAAATAGAAGTGGAGACCCGTAACCTGGACGAAGTACGCCGGGTACTGGCCGTCGGAAAGGTAGACAGGATCATGCTGGATAATTTTACTCCCCGTCAGCTAAGCGAGGCCTTGTCCCTTATCGGCGATGGTTTCGAAACGGAAGCCAGCGGAGGCATCAATCTCAATAATATCGAAGACTATGCCCGTACCGGCGTAGACTATGTCAGCGTCGGCGCCCTTATCCACCAGGCCAGGAGCCTGGACCTTAGCCTGAAAGCAGTAAAATTATAACGCATGAGCAAGAAAAAAGCAGACAGCAACGGGATCGTCTACTCCACCGATCCCTCCTTCCGGCAGGAAGAGGAAGCTCCCGCCGAATTTACCCTGCCATCCAAACAACAAAAGCTTAGAATAAGATTGGATACGCGTCAGCGGGCCGGCAAGGCGGTGACCCTTATACAAGGTTTTATCGGGAAAAAGGAAGACCTCGAAGACCTCGGGAAGAAATTAAAAACACATTGCGGAACGGGCGGCTCGGTTAAGGATGGAGAGATCATCGTCCAGGGGGATCAGCGTGACAAGATCCTGCAATGGTTGCTGAATAATGGGTATAGCGCATCTAAAAAAGCCGGATAGGCAAAAATGATCTCCCGCGCTTAGTTTTTTATAAATCCCTGTACGTTCCGGAAGCCGGTGCCGACGATCTGGATGAAGTAGTTGCCTGCCGGTATATTTCCCAGTTCGATCGACTGATTCCAGGCGCCGCTTTGCTTCCGGAAAGTCCAGTTCTGCAAGGTTTTTCCCTGGTTGTCCAGGATGCGTACATCCAGCTGACCGGTCGCCTTGTTGTTCAATTGAAGATTGATAGTTCCGGACGTCGGGTTCGGGCTGAGATGGAAACCGGCAGCGCCTTCGGGTACAACAACCTTCAGCACGTCAAAATAAGTGGTCTTGCCATCCAGGTCCACCTGTTCCAGCCGGTAGAAATTGCTTCCGCTCAAAGGATGCGTATCGACAACGGAATAGGCATGACCATTCTGAGCGTCGGCTGCGGCTGGTATCGTATCCAGATCATAAAAGGATTTTGCGTCGGCGGAATGCTGCACGATGAAATAGTTGTTATTCTGCTCGAAGCTGGTGGTCCAATCTATGGCTACGCGGGACTTATCCGCCAGCAACGTCGCTGAATAAGCCGTCAGCTTTACGGGTAAGGGCTCGCCTGATGCATCACGCGTATACTGCAACATCCACTGATAGATGTTCAGCCCATTGTGCATAGGGATCGTCGGATCATAGGTCACTGACCATCCACCATGACCGGAGGCATTGTAGATGGTATCGAGCGCTTTTGGGTTTATAGCAGGAACGGTATTATTGATCAGATTGATATTGTTGATCGTGCTGATGGAAGGCACCGTCGGATCGTTGAGATTAGCCGCTGCAAATATTGGCAGATTGGCCGACACCATTGCATCTGCATCCGACTGCCCGCCGTACAGCGGTCCGCCTGCTATGGGTACGAGGCCCGCCAGCAACCTGGCATTGACCGGTTCAGTAGCATAGGACCAGGTAGCGCTACCGCCCATGCTGAGGCCGGTCAGGTAAACACGGCCAGTGTCCACCCGATAGTTTTCCAGCGCATATTTTATCACATTATCGACGTCGTCATTGGAGGGCCAGGCGACAAATTGCGGCGATATGACGATAAAGGAATAAGTCTCTCCATTCACCGTAAAAGAGGTGGGGAAATTACCCTGGCTGATCAGTTGGGGCGGACCGTTGTGGAGAACGTTGGGCAGGTCAGAGCCGCCATTGCCCAATTCTCCTGAGCCATGAATGAACACCATCAAAGGATATTTGGTATTGCCGGAAGAATATCCCTGTGGGAGATATTCATAAAAGCCATTGCTGTTCGGCCCTGTCGAGATGGAACGGGGAGTTTGGACCTGGGCATTCAATTCAATAAAGGTAAATAAGGAGATAAGCAGGCACAAGGCTCCGCTGATGAAGGAGTAAATTTTCTTCATGGGACTTAGAAGTATTAAGGGATGAAAATAGATGCTGTCCTGGTAGCGCGAGGGCGCTACCAGCAAGGGGGAGGGGAATTACAGTGGTGCTAAATTCATGCCAAAAAATCCTAATATTATTGTCCCTGCGCGAGAGAATAGGCTTTCTTACCGCCCCACATGTTGAGCAGCTCGGACGAACAGATCTTGAAATCACCGCTCAGGCTCACATAAAGGCCCAATACATCCTGCTGATTCAAAGCTGTCCCGTCAAGACTTTCAAAGCGGACATTGTATTGATTCACAAGGTTAGTATAAACCGAGCCCGTAGGCCATACCTGTGTCCCGCGGTTACTGATATTTACTAATTTGAATTTTACACCGGCATGACGCTGACATTTTTTTGCGATCATTTCCGGCTGTTCGGAACTTTCAATAAAAAGGTCCACACCGACGATGAATTCTTTCTGCGTCTCTTCGGTGACCATCATTTCATTACGTGAGAGCTTAAACGAGGTTGGTGTGATGGGCATATTCGGCAGCAGGGGCTTGGCCAGGTGCTCGGGTGTCTTGCCAAAATTATCGATGATGGCCTGAGCAAAAGCCGTGGTATTCAAGGCCGCTGTGTTCCTGTCCCCGAAATCACCTGTATGAATACCCTGTTCAAGAGTATATAATAAAGCGTTTTCGATGATCGCAGCATTTTCCATCAGACCGAGGTGGCGCAGCATCGCAATGCCGCTTAACAGAAGTGCCGTAGGATTGGCAATGTTCTTACCGGCAATATCGGGAGCTGTGCCGTGAACGGCTTCGAAGATGGCGATGTGGTCTCCGATATTCGCCGAGGGCGCGAAGCCGAGTCCGCCGACAAGCCCTGCACAAAGGTCAGAAATAATATCTCCCTGCAGATTGGTCAGGACAACCACGTCGAAGTCCTGAGGTTTTACCACCAACTTCATCGCAAGGTCATCTACGATGATGTCATCGGCCTTTAGTTCCGGATATTCTTTAGCAACTTCTTGAAAACATTCCAGGAAAAGTCCGTCCGTCAGCTTCATGATATTCGCCTTGTGTCCGCAGGTGATGCGACGGGCGCCATTTTTCTTCGCCATCTCAAAAGCATATTTTATCACCTGCAGACTGCCCGGACGGGTGATGAAACGACGGCTTAAAGCAACGTCCTGTGTCAACATATGCTCGATGCCTCCATAAGTATCTTCGATATTCTCCCGTACTATGGTAATATCGATGGGGATCCCTGCTTTGGAAAATACCGTATCCACGCCATGCAGGGTCTGGAAAACCCGTTTGTTCGCATAGGTATTCCAGGTCTTACGGGCTGTCACATTCACACTTTTTACGCCCTTTCCCTTTGGCGTCTCCATCGGACCTTTAAACAGGATACCCAGCTCTTCTATCGTCTGTTGGGCTTCCGGCGTCATCCCATTTGAAAAACCCTTGTCAAAAACCCATTTCCCCATGTCTACCACCTCATATTCCAGGCCCACTTTCCCTGCTTTAAAAATTCCAAGTACGGCGTCCATTATTTCCGGCCCTATTCCATCTCCTTTTGCAACTGCGATCTTCATATATTAAAAGTTTTATCTATTTCGGATATTCAGCCCCGGGGCATTTTGGTTGCAGTATCCGATGGTCAGCATAGCCAGACTTCGTCCGGAATCAGCTCCGGTTCGTCATCCTGCAAACCTCTATTCGGCTGCAAAATTAGGTTAAGATTTTGTGCCTATTTTGATTAACTTTAGAAAAACTTTGGTTAGATGGCAAATAAGATCTCAGAAGGAATGGAGGTGAGTGTAGAGACCTTTTACCAGCCGGATTATTCCAACCCTATATCCGGTGAATATATGTTTGCCTATCGTATTACAATTGAGAATCACAATAACTTTTCTGTCAAATTACACCGCCGCCATTGGCATATCTTTGATAGTAATGGCAGTTACAGGGAAGTGGAAGGCGAAGGCGTAGTAGGCGTTCAGCCTATTCTCCAACCGGGCGAAAGATACCAGTATGTCAGTGGCTGCAATCTCCGTACAGAAATGGGGAAAATGTATGGCTCCTATACCATGGAGAATTTGAATAATAAGATCTCTTTCGAAGTAAATATCCCTGTCTTTGAGATGATCGTCCCTTTTAAGATGAATTGAGCTTTCTGCCGTCAAAATACCCCTTCCCGTCCGATTTAACATTATTCTATGCAACGGTTGACTATTTTGCCGTGTCATTAGTTAGCTTAACAATGCAGTTCCATGAAAAAGCTCTCAGGCTTCTTAATCATCCTACTGATGGTTGTATTCGCCGGGTGCCAGAAAAGCACTCCGACCAACCTCTCCGAAACCAACGCTCATGTCGTTGACGGCGGGGATCCGCAAGTAGATGGGCTGGGAATTATCATTTCAATCGATAATACCCACGAGATCGTAGCCCCAATCAATCTGCCGACGGAATTTAAGCAAAAAGGCATCAATGCGCCTGTTGCAATAAAAATTGTGAATACGGGTAAAATGACCCATTTGAATTTTGGCACCAATAGCCGTGTCGTCTATCTTGTTTCTATCCGAAAGCTATAATTCCACGGTCTCTTCCTTTGAGACCCCTGTTCTATACAGCGCAAAGCCCATTACGGCAAAGAAGGCTACACCGAGCAGGTAATAACCTCCCTGACCCAGATTTCCGGTCAGGAATTTCTCCGCGCTTAACTTCCCGATCAATTCTTTGGCTTTTTCCGGGATATTCAGGAAGGCAAACAGTACCCCCATCAGCGAACCCCCGGCAACTAATCCGGTTGCAAAGAGATTCCCTTTTTCGAGGTCTTCTTCTCCTTCTCTTCCGGCCTGTACTCCCCTTCTCTTTTTGATATGATTTACTACCCCGCGGATTGCGCCTCCGGCGAAGATGGGCAGGGTAGTCGACAGCGGGAGGTAAACCCCGATCGCAAAACTCAGCGCCCGAACACCGCATAATTCCATTACGAGGGCCAGAAAGGCTCCTGCCAGCACAAAATTCCAGTCCAGGTTTCCCGATTGGATACCCTTGATCAGGGTTGCCATCAGGGTCGCCTGGGGCGCATTATAGGTGCTTCCTATTGCATGATGAATACCTTTTGAAAGGAGCTCGGCACTCGGAGTATCCAGCGTTTTTACCGTAAAGCCGATGGCAAGGGCGGATACGATGACCCCGACGAAGAGGGCCAGCTGCTGGTATTTGGGTGTGGCGCCGACCAGGTAGCCCGTTTTAAGGTCCTGGGAAGTCGCTCCGGCATTGGCTGCGGCAATACAAACCATCCCTCCTACGACCAGCGCCATTGCCTCATAAGCCTTACCGCCCCAGCCTACCGCCAGAAAGATCAGGCAGGTG
>Ga0193716_1000112_pt1 | contig 46681 bp, 45 predicted proteins | sample U2c1metaG_FD_145901 | JGI IMG/M metagenome (GOLD analysis project Ga0193716, IMG submission 145901) | Soil microbial communities from a riparian zone of the East river system, Colorado, United States - U2c1 | ecosystem: Environmental > Terrestrial > Soil > Riparian zone | place: USA: East River...
GGATTTGAACAAATATTTCTCAAAGCAGGCGAGTCACGAAAAATAAGTTTTACCCTGCACGCGGAGGACCTGCGATTTTATAATGATAAACTGGAATATATCTTCGAACCCGGTGAATTCAGGCTGTATATCGGCGGTAATTCCAAAGACGTAAAGGAGACGGGATTTATTCTTGGCCGGGAATAATTAACTTTGGTTCATGAAAGGGATTAAAAATATCATCTTCGATCTGGGAGGAGTCATCATCAATCTTGACAACCAGCGCACGGAAGATGCCTTTACTTCCCTTGGTGTAAAAGACTTTCGCAGCTATTTCGGACATGGCCATGCCAGCTCTTTCTTTAAGGAGTATGAGGTGGGCCGGCTCAGCGACCAGCAGTTTGTCGACTCGATCAGACAGCTGACAGGACTGGCCGTACCCGACGAGGCCATCGTCGATAGCTGGAACGCCCTGCTGCTCGACTTTCCGCCCGAACGGATCCAGCTTCTGAAACAGCTGCGGAAAACCTACCGGCTCTTCCTTTTTCTTCCTTTTCAGCAATACCAATGCCCTTCATTTGGCAGCCCTGCAACAGATCTACATAGGGACCTTTGGTGGGGGCTGCCTCGAAGATCATTTCGAAAAGACTTATTACTCCCATTTAATGGGTATGCGAAAGCCTGACAAGGAATCATTCGAACACATTCTTCAGGAAAATCAATTGAACGCTGGAGAGACCATGTTTGTAGACGACGCTGTCATCAATGTGGAAGGTGCCGAAAAGGTGGGCCTGAGAGGACTCTTTCTTCGCCCGGGTGTAAGCCTGATGGATTTTCAGTGGTAGCCCGCCCTACTTTATTTCCTCAAAATCTATATAATCTTCCTTCGGCGGCTTGCCGCCGCTAGGCCGCTGCTGCTTCTGCTGGCTCTGCACTCGCTCACCATTCCCATTAAATGGCTGTTGCTCACCACCCATTCCTTCCTGCATATTCCTGAACTGCTGACGCACCTGCCTCGTAGTCCTTACTACAGGTAACAAAAAATTAAATACAAACCGGTAAAGTAAGTACAACACTATCGCCAGAAAAAATATCTCTGATAAAGGCATCATAATAAAATAATACGCTAAGGTACTATATCTTAAGATAAAAGCCTGTTAAAGCCCGGCTTTACTTTTTGAATACCCTGTCAACCAACCAGTTAAGCCCATCGCCCAACCTTACGGCCATCATGTCGGCCAGCCGGAGAAGGACCTTCTGCAGGCGTTCGTTCTGCAGGAACGTATCCAACAGCTGGATCCCGGTCATAGTCTCGCCTTCTATCTTCCGCGGCAGCAGAGACTTCACGAACATAGAACCCGAGTGCTGCTGCAAATAGGAAAAATTCTCATCTATCTGAACTTCGAGCCCCTTCGCCTTGCGCCGCAACTGCCGTATATCCTGTTCAAGAGATGCCATGCTGCGGGCCCCTTTAGTCGATGTTTTCATCTTCACCCTCCTTTGATTTTTGTATAATGGCTTGAATGACAGGCTCTACGAAGAAGGCTTTCCGGAAGACAGCCAGCAGTACAAAGACAACCAGGATGATCAGGGTCACCAGGCCGAAACCCTTGACATAACTGTGGAATCTGTCCGAAAACCAGAAGGCGAACATCATTCCCCCGAACAGCAAAAAGAGAAATGCCAGGAACAGCGACAGAAGGATCCAGGCAAAATAACCCGCTGATTTGGCAAAAAGGCGAAGACTCTGCAGTCGATAGATCTCAAGCCGGGTTTCCAGATACTCTTTTAATAGTGTCTTGTTTTCCGCGATAAAAGCACCTAAATTATCAGGTTGACTCATGCTCGTTCTTTTCGTTAAAAGTAAAATAATTTGGAAAGCTTCGGGGGAGTTTTTGGTAGAAATAAGAATTACCGTACATTTGCACTAGTAAATGAAGCAAAAGAAAAGGGAACGGGTTCGTTCCCTTCTTTAATTTTATAATACGCCCTATGGCGCGCTTTGTTTTTCGAGATCATGGCTAACGAAACAATTAAGGTAGTAGAAAGTTTAGTGCAGGCCTTGCTGGCCAACGACTCAGGTTATTTCCTGGTAGAGGTCCGGGTCAAGCCCACTAACAATTTGAAAATATTTATTGACGGAGATCAGGGCATCTCGATCGAGAAATGTGTACAGATCAACAGGGCCCTGTACAAAAAACTGGAAGAATTGGGACTTTTCCCAAACGGTGATTTTTCTCTGGAAGTATCCTCTCCCGGTCTCGACGAGCCGCTGAAGCTGCTGCGCCAGTATAAAAAGAATATCGGGCGCCAGGTCGAGCTGATCCTGCAGGACGGCTCAAAAAAAGAAGGCCGCCTGATGGAAGTAAGCGAGGACGGCATTATCATAGAGGAGATAAAAGGAAAGAACAAGAAAAAAGAGGTGATCAATCATGCTTTTTTATTCGATAACATAAAAACAACAAAGATTCAGGTAGTTTTTTGATAAAAAATTAAGCGTTATGGCAAGTATCAATTTGATCGAAGCCTTCCAGGACTTCAAGGAAGCAGAAAATATCGACCGTCCTACAATGATGAAAGTGGTAGAGGACGTGTTCAAAACCTTGTTGCGTAAAAAATACGGAAGCGACGAAAATTTTGACGTAATTGTGAATGCGGAAAAGGGCGACCTTGAGATCATGCGCCGGCGAACCATCGTAGAAGATGGCGCGGTCATGGATCCCCTGGCGGAAATAGCCTACAAGGACGCGGTAAAGATCGAACCCGACTATGAAGTTGGGGAAGAATTATACGAGGAAGTGGAAATACTGGACTTTGGTCGTCGCGCTATCCTTGCAGCCAAACAAACTCTGGCCAGCCGCATCGGGGACCTGAAAAAGAATGTCCTCGTTAAAAAATATAGTGAAAGAGTAGGCGAGATCGTCAGCGCCGAAGTTTACCAGGTCTGGAAAAAAGAAATTCTCCTGCTGGATGAAGAAGGCAGCGAGCTGATCTTGCCAAAGTCGGAGCAGATCCCCCAGGATTATTTCAAAAAAGGGGAAAATATTCGCGCTGTGGTGAAAAAAGTAGAATTGAAAAACAACTCTCCGGTAATCATTTTGTCCAGGACCAGCCCATTGTTCCTGTCCAAACTCCTGGAGATAGAGGTTCCCGAAATTTTCGACGGACTGATCGTGATAAAAAAGATCGTCCGTGAACCCGGCGAACGCGCCAAGGTTGCCGTAGAGTCCTATGACGACAGGATCGACCCCGTAGGAGCCTGCGTCGGAATGAAAGGAAGCCGCATCCACGGCATCGTTCGCGAGCTAAAAAACGAAAATATCGACGTCATCAACTGGACAAACAATACCCAGTTGCTGATCCAGCGCTCCCTGACCCCGTCAAAAATCACCAATATGGAGCTGGATGGCGAAAAGTCGCACGCAAATGTGTATCTTAAGCCGGACCAGGTATCCCTGGCCATCGGGCGGAAAGGAGTAAACATCAAATTGGCGCAGGAATTGACTGGATATACCATCGATGTATTCCGCGACAACGAGGGCGAACCCGAAGAGTTTGACATCGACCTCGAAGAATTCAGCGACGAGATCGAGACCTGGGTCATCGACGAGCTCAAACGCATCGGTTGCGATACGGCCCGCAGCGTACTCGACCTGACCGCGGAAGAGCTGGAAAGACGGACAGACCTCGAAAAACAAACTATCGACGATGTAAGAAAAGTGCTGAAAGAAGAGTTTGAAAAAGGATAACAGTAAATAGTTATATTTTTACAGAAATTTGTACACTCAAAAAAGGGAGACTATCTTAATCCCTTCCTTTTAAGGGGGTTAAGAAAGGCATATATGGCAGAAACAACAACATTACGCCTTATGGCTGCAGCTAAGGAATTTAACATCGGGAAAGATACCCTGGTGGATTTTTTAGTCGGCAAAGGATTTAGTAAAGACGATCTCAAGCCCACGTCCAAGCTGACGGAGGACATGTATCGTTCTTTACAGCAGGAATTCCAGGGAGATAAAGTCGCCAAGATCAAGAGCGATCAGATCGACTTGCCCAAAGGAAGCCTGGAAGGAAAAAAGAAAAAAGACGAAGAGCCCCCTCTTTTCAGGAAGGAAGCTCCTGCAGTCGTTAAAAAACAGGCTAAGGAAGAAACACCCCCTCCGGTGGAAGCTCCACCGGTCGTGGCAGCAGTCGCGCCTCCCGTGGAAGAAAAGGTGGACGAGCCGGAAGTCGTGAAGATCGAAGCCCCCGAGCTGGAAGGTCCTAAAGTGATAAACAAGATCGATCTTTCTGCGATAGATTCTTCTACCCGCCCCAGAAAGGTGACGAAGAAGGTCGAAGAAAAAGAACCCGAAGCAATTGTCCCCAATAACTTTTCTGGTCCTGAAGAGCCGGCCCCATTCGAGCCTGAACCAGAAGAGGTCAAGCCCCAGTCGGAAGTGAAGCTCCCTGAGCCACCACCGGCTAAGGCTCCTGAGAAGGAAGAAGTGCCAGTAAAAGAAGCACCCGTTGTGGAGGCTGAAATGGCCCCACCACCAGCAGAAGAAAAAATTGAACTGGTCGTCGCCGAGCTGCCCCCTCATGTGGAAGAATCCGCGGACGCAGAAGAACAGGACGTTCCACCAGTCATCGAAAACATCAAAGCTGAAAAATTGGAAGGTCCTAAGATCCTTGGAAAGATCGAACTGCCGGTCAGCAACGATACCCGCCCGAAACAACCGGCGGAAGAAAAAAGGAAACGCAAGCGCATTCCCATGGAGAAGTTAGAGAAGAAAGACCACAATAGTAATAATGCAGGCGCTGGAAGACCAGCCCAGCACGGCGCTGGTCAACATGGGGCCGGCCAGCATGGTGGCGGTCAGCATGGACATGGCGGCGGACACGGAGCCGGCGCAGGCCAGCAAGGTGGACACGGCGGCGGCGGTCAGCATAGCGGCGGCGGCAATCAGCGTCCTCCTGGTCAGGCACGCATTCCGATCCAACGCAATACCGGCGGCAGACCTGCCGGTGGAGCAGGCCAGGGCGGCAACAGACGCCCCGATCCACGTCATGCACCCCGCGAAGCAAAAGAGATCGACAAAAAAGAGATCCAGGAAAAGATCAGGCAGACCCAGGCCAAACTGGCTGGTGCCGGTGGTCGCGGAAAGAGCCTGAAAGCAAAATACCGTCGCGCCAAACGTGATGAAATGGCCGAACAGGCCGGTGGCGACGACATGATGGATAGCAGACTGCAGGTCACGGAATTCATCAGCGTCAGCGAGCTCGCCAACCTGATGGACGTGAGCTATGCAGCGACGCTGCCGAAATGGAAGAAGAAGATGAACTGGATGATTCCGAAGAAATGGTGGCCCGCTCACCCGTTGTCACCATCATGGGTCACGTTGACCACGGTAAGACCTCACTGCTGGATTATATCCGCAGCGCCAACGTGGTTGCCGGTGAAGCAGGTGGTATCACCCAGCATATCGGTGCCTATCAGGTGACGACAGCTACAGGGAAAAGGATAACCTTCCTCGATACACCCGGTCACGAAGCCTTTACAGCCATGCGTGCGCGTGGTGCCAAAGCCGCCGACGTGGCCGTCATCGTGGTGGCAGCAGACGATGCAGTCATGCCCCAGACCAAGGAAGCCATCTCCCATGCACAGGCCGCAGGCCTGCCCATGATCTTCGCCATCAATAAGATCGATAAGGACGGCTCCAATCCCGAAAAAATAAAGGAACAGCTGGCCGGCATGAATATTCTCGTTGAAGACTGGGGCGGAAAATTCCAGTCACAGGAGATCTCGGCAAAGAAAGGCCTTAACGTAGACCTTCTGCTCGAAAAGATCGGCCTTGAAGCCGAACTGCTTGACCTCAAAGCCAACCCCGATCGTGAAGGCTCCGGCAGCGTGATCGAGGCATCTCTCGACAAGGGCCGTGGTTATGTAGCCACCGTGCTGGTCCAGAACGGTACTTTGAAAAATGGCGACCTGGTAGTCTCCGGCCAATTCTTTGGCCGCGTAAAAGCCATGTTCAACGAACGTAACAAAAGGATCGAAGACGCTCCGCCTTCTTCACCCGTTCTGCTCCTCGGCCTCAACGGCGCCCCCCAGGCCGGTGAAAAGTTCAAGGTCTATGAGGACGAAAGCGAAGCAAAAGAAGTGGCCAACAGAAGAGGCCAGATCCTTCGCGAACAGGGTATCCGTACGAAGAAACATATCACGCTCGATGAGATCGGTCGCCGTCTGGCACTGGGTAACTTTAAAGAGCTCAACCTGATCATAAAAGGTGACGTGGACGGTTCGGTCGAGGCACTCAGCGACTCTCTGCAGAAACTGTCTACCGAAGAGATCGCCATACGCGTCGTTCACAAGGCCGTAGGTGCCATCACTGAAAGCGACATTCTGCTGGCTACAGCCTCCGACGCCGTTATCGTTGGCTTCAACGTCCGACCCTCTTCCCAGGCTTCCCGCCTCGCAGAGAATGAAGGCGTGGAAATCAAAACCTACTCCATCATCTACAACGCGATCGAAGAAGTTAAAAGCGCCATGGAAGGGATGCTCGAACCCAAGATCCAGGAGAAAGTCGTCGCCAACGTGGAAGTTCGCAACGTCTTCAAATTCGACAAGGCAACGGTTGCCGGTTGTTATGTCCTGGATGGAAAGATCTTCCGGAACGCCAAGATCCGCCTCGTGCGCGAAGGCATCGTGGTCTATCCCATCGGAGAAGGCGCAACAGCAGAACTCCAGTCGCTCAAACGCTTCAAAGATGACGTCAAGGAAGTGGCATCCAGCATGGAATGCGGTCTCACGATCAAGAACTTTAATGACATACGCGTTGGAGATATCGTAGAAGCCTACGAGGAAGAAGAAGTAAAACGCACGCTCTAACTAATTTTTTGTTAAATACCCCCCGCCGGGGGGTATTTAACATTCAAAAAGATAGCTTTGGCTATTGAGCCTTTTCAATGCCTTACCAATATGCTTAAAAAATTCAACCTTTTTGCCATCGCCTTTTTTGCAATACTCTCCGGAAGTTTTGCCCAGCAAAAAGTTGTAGCCGATAAAATTGCCGGTATAGTAGGAGATAAGATCATCCTTAAATCTGAGCTGGCTATCGCCATCGCCGACATGCAGCGCAACTCGGGAGGTGCAGATGTAAAAGGCGTGGATGAATGCACCATCCTGGATAATATGCTCATCATGAAAGCGGAGGTATTACAGGCCGAAAAAGACTCCCTCCCCGTCAGCGACGAAGAGGTCGAAGCAGAAGTAGACCAGAAGATCCGCTACTTTATACAGATGTACGGCGGTAAAGATGCCTTCGAACAGATCGCCCAGCGTACCGTATACCAGGCGAAACAGGACTTTATGGCCCCCATCCGCGAACAAAGGCTCGCAGACGCCATGCGTAAAAAAGTCGTGGACGGCATCACCGTTACTCCCACAGAAGTAAAAGATTATTTTGCAAAGATCCCCGATGACAAACGGATCTTTTATGAATCCGAACTCCGGCTCAATCAGCTCGTGATCTATCCCAAGGCCAGCCGCGACATCGAAAAGCTCGCCATGGACGAGCTCAACGAATACAAACAACAGGTGGAATCGGGGGCGAAAAAATTTGACCTCCTCGCCAAGATCTATTCCGATGATCCCGGTAGCAAGGAAAAAGGCGGCCAGATCGAGCTCAACCGCAACGACAGTAAAATGTGGGACCCGGTTTTCTTCTCCACCGCCTTCCGTCTCAAGGAAGGCCAGGTATCACCCGTCATAAAAAGTAAATATGGTTATCACATCATCCAGATGGTCAGCCGTAGTGGCGACGATGCCGTGGTAAGACATATCCTGAAGATCCCCCAGATCACACAACCCGAAATTGACGAAACCGCCACTCTGCTGGACTCCATCCGCGCACAGTTGGTCGCCGGCACCCTCAGCTTCGGGGAAGCCATCACCAAAAACACACCCATCGATGACCCGCAGCGATCCACTGCCGGACAGGTTATGGGCAGGAATGGCACTACCTTTTTGTCTATCTCCGACCTCGACAAGGATATGGTCCTCCTGATTAAAGGCGCCGATCTCAAACCCGGACAATATTCCAAACCCGCTGTCTTTACCGCCGAAGGAGGCAAAAAAGGCGTTCGTATTGTACAGATGCTGTCAAAGAGCGAACCGCATCGCGAAAACCTCCGGGATGACTACAACCGTATCGCCCAGCGCGCACTGGAAGAAAAAAAATCCGCCGCCCTCGAAAAATGGTTCCTGTCCAAGATCCCCACATTCTACATTATGATCGATGGCGACTACAAAAATTGCGCTAATCTTTCTAAATGGCAGACCGCCGTTCCGACCGCAGGCAATTAAATCAATTGAGCCCCGCAAGAGAAGGTAATTTTTTTAGGTATAAACACTTAATGCATTCGAAATAGCATGCTATTAAGGAGAGCATATCAGCTTCTTTAGTAATTTGTAGGTTAGACCACAGGCGGACCCCAGGGGCCCTTGTAAACAACTCATGTATGCTAAGTAGTGCTCAAAAGTCCGTGCCTACGACAAAGCAATTTAGACAACCTTATTATATGGATATTGCCCCGGACGGGGCCATCGAGTCAACCTGTGCCCGCCTGGCTGCGCTGCTCAAACGAAGAGACATTCATAATTTTCTGGGAACCAATGTATTCGAAGTCTTTTCCCGCCTGGGAAAAACAGATCCCCAGCTTACTCCCGATAGTATAAATGGCGACCTGCCGCGCTTGATCGACCTGCCCGTCCAGGTGCCGGGCGCCAAATCCTTTATCATACGCTGGATCCCGATCCCGCGTTATAGCATGGGTGTCGACGCCGGCGGCTGGCAGCTCACTGGACTGAAGATCTATGCCGACCCGTTCCCTGCACCCAAGACCAACGATAATCTCTCCACCGCCCAGAAAGAATCGTGCCATCAGCGACCAGTTATCCGATATTATCGTAACTACCGACACACAAGGGCTTATCGTTTATTGGAATAATGCCGCGGAAAAATTTTACAATATCCCTGTCCGTGAAGCAATTGGCCAACCACTGAGTCAGCTAATCCATTATGACTACATAAATACGACCGAAACAGAGACACAAAAGATACTTCGGGAGAAAGGGTTTTGGGAAGGAGAGGCGACATATGTTTCCATTGACGGAAAAAAATCGTACCTTATTTGTTCATTGCGTTATGTCAGGGATAGCGATCGGCGGATCACCGGGGTCATGGCCCTTAATAGGGATATCACCGAGGTCAAATTGGTCCAGCAGGATCAAAAAAGAGCCGAACTACAGCTCCGTCAATATTCAGAGCAGATTGCAAACATCCTCGAAAGCATAACGGATGGATTTTTTGTACTGGACCAGCACTTTAAGGTAAAACTCTGGAATCATGAAGCAGAAAGGATCACACATCTTTCGGCCGCGGAGATGATAGGACAATCTATCTGGGAGAAATTACCTGAACTAGTCGATACGGATACCTGGCAGTCCTTTCACAAAGCTTTCAAAAAGAAAATGACGGTTACCTTTGACCAATACAACGAACATTCGGATCGCTGGCTTGAAATGAGCCTCTATCCATCCGACCAGGGTTTGTTTGCCTATTTCAAAGACGTGACCATTCGCAAAAAACAGGAGGCGCTGCTCGCACTGGAGAAAAGAGTGCTCGAGCTGAATACCGGCAAACGCATGAGCCTCCGCATTCTTCTTAATTATTTCCTCAAAGGCATTCAGAAGATCTTTCCGGGTATGTATTGCAGTGTCCTCACCCTGGATGACGACAGCCTCTGCGTCAGGCTCCTCGCCGCCCCCGGCTTACCTGCTATCTATGCTCATGCTATTGACGGCCTGCCCATCGGACCCGCCGAGGGAAGCTGCGGTACCGCCATGTACAGCAAAGAGACGGTAATAGTCAGCGACATTGCCACCGACCCCCGCTGGAAAGATCATCGGGACCTGGCCCTGCAATTCGGCCTGCGCGCCTGCTGGTCGATCCCCGTCCTCGACAACAGGGACGAAGTGCTCGCCGCATTTGCCGTTTATTACGATACGGCCAAGTCGCCGACAGATGTTGAAATGGACATCTTCGAAAGAGTGGCGAACCTGGTGGCCATTATCATCGAAAGCAAAACGGAGCTCAACAAACAAAAGCTCGTCGCTCAGGCAATGGTAGACGCGCAGGAAAAGGAAAGGGCCGAGATCGGAAAAGAGCTGCACGATAATATCAACCAGATCCTTTCTACGACCAAACTCTACCTCGAACTCGCAAAAAACGACAACAACGAAAGGCTCAGCCTGATCACCCGCAGCGCCGGAAATATCCACAACGCCATCCATGAGATCCGGAATATCTCCCGGTCCCTCGTCCCGTCCAGCATCGGAGACCTTGGCCTGCAGGATTCCATCATCGACCTGGTCGAAAGCGTACAGACGACCCGCGCCATTCATGTTGAATTCTACCCTGTAGGCAACTTTGATGAGAAGATCAGCGACAAGGCCAAGCTGATGCTTTTCCGGATCATCCAGGAACAGATCAACAATGTCCTGAAACATTCCGGCGCACGCAATCTCATCATCGAGCTGATCCTGGAAGAAACGGACAACAATATCGAGCTGAGCATCACCGACGACGGAAAAGGATTTAACCCCGAAAAGGTCAGGAAAAAAGGACTCGGATTGTCAAATATCATGAGCCGGGCGGACCTTTTTGGCGGAAAGGTGACCATCCAGTCATCGCCGGGCCATGGTTGTAGATTAAGAGTGCAAGTACCTGTCATTGTTATATAAAACCAACCAAATCTTAAAACAATCCTATATGAGCAAGATCAATATCTTAATTGCTGATGACCACAAGCTGATCAGGGAGACCTGGAGTTATATCCTGAATAGTGATGCGCGATTCCAGGTGATAGCTGAGTGCGGAGATGCACAGGAAGCGGTCGAACTGGCAAAGACCAAACGCCCTCACGTCGTTCTGATGGATATCAATATGTCCCCTTTCTCCGGTCTCGAAGCTACCCAGCGCATCCGGAAGATCTCCCCCGGATCAAAGGTGATCGGAGTCTCAATGCACTCCCAGCCTGCCTATGCTAAAAAGATGCTTCAGATGGGAGCCCGCGGTTATGTTACCAAGAACTCCTCCAAGGAAGAAATGATAAAAGCCATCCTTGAGGTCAACCATGGAAATAAATACATCTGCGACGAGATAAAGAATATCATCTCCGAACAGCTCCTCGACGAAAAAGAAGATTCGCCAAATATCAATGCACTGACAGAGAGGGAGATGCAGATCATCAACTTTATTAAGGAAGGCCTTTCATCCAAAGAGATCGCAACCAGCCTGAATATTTCCCTGAAGACAGTCGAGGTCCATCGCCATAATATTCTCAAAAAGCTGAAACTAAAGAATTCTGCTTCGCTGGTAAACTTCATTAATACAAACGCTACATATATTTAGCTCATTGCTAAACTGTTATCTCATTGAACCGCATCAAAAAAGGTACTGGTATACACTTAAAATTGGCTGAGTTTTCCCTTATAGTAGACAAATCGGGTCCCTTTTTCTTTATTTACTAGCTGCTTTGACGGAATTTTAGGGCCTGAAGCCACAAGAAGAAGTTTTTATCCAATCCTTAGAAAAGCCAGGGGATTTTCGGTTCCCAAAAAGAGTGTTCAAATTCCTGTTGTACACCGCCCCCAAGCCTATGAAGACTGGGGGTTTTTTAACAGACACCGCCTTCCCCAGACCCCAGGGTCCTCTCCCTCCTAACAGTGTTATTCTTTTCTTTTTCCTTAACTTTTTAGTCGCTAACTTTGCGACTTATTTTTCATCATGAGCGATGCAATAAAACATGAATGTGGGCTGGCATTCATTAGGTTACGCAAGCCGTTCTCTCATTATCTGCAGCAATACGGCACTGTCCTCTACGGTCTTAACAAACTGTATCTGCTGATGGAAAAACAGCACAACCGGGGACAGGATGGCGCAGGAGTCGCCTCAGTAAAGTTGAACATAGAACCCGGCCACCCCTTCCTGCACCGCATCCGTAGCGCCAACAACCAACCCATTGCCGACATCTTCTCCAAGATCATGGGAGAAGTAAAAGAGCTGGAACAATACCAGCCCGATATCACCAAACATCCCGGCCTCATGAAAGGCCATATCTCCCATGTAGGGGAACTGCTCCTGGGTCATCTCCGTTATGGCACACAAGGAAGGAACAACGCAGAATTCTGCCATCCCTTTATAAAAAGAAATACTATTCCGGCCCGCAACCTTGCCCTTGCCGGTAACTTTAACCTGGTCAACACAGACGAGCTGTTTGACCTCATCGGCGTCGATCCGGGTGAGTTCCAGAAACAGAGCGACCTGGCCGCTATGATGGAAGTTATCCATCATTTCATCGTCAATGCCGATGAAGCCGCCCCGGGTAACCTGGACCTGGTCGGCCTCCTGCGCAAGGCTGTTCCCCTCTTTGACGGTGGTTTCACCGTCGGTGGCCTGCTTGGCAATGGTGACAGCTTTGTGTTCCGGGACGCCCATGGCATCCGCCCGGCTTACTATTATATCAATGACGAGGTCGTCGTAGCCGCTTCGGAACGATCAGCCATCCGGACCGTCTTCAATGTTGGGGAAAACGAGGTTATGGAACTGATGCCCGGAAAAGGACTCATCGTGAAGGCTGACGGACAGGTATCGATAGAGACCATCCTGGAACCAAAAGAAAGACGCGCCTGCAGCTTCGAACGGATCTATTTCTCCCGGGGCAGCGACGAAAAGATCTATCGCGAACGCATCGCGCTGGGCTATAACCTCAGCGATCAGATCCTGACCGCCATAAATCATGATCTCAAGAATACCATCTTCTCCTTTATTCCCAATACAGCCGAAGTAGCTTTCTACGGACTCTGGAAAGGCATGGACGACTACCTCGAAAGCGTCAAGATCCAGCGGATCCTGTCCTGGGGGAATGATATCAACAAGGACAAGCTGGTGGAAATGCTCAGCCGGAAGATCCGCGTTGAAAAAGTGGCGATAAAAGACGTGAAGATGCGCACCTTCATAACGGCAGATACCAGCCGAAACGAGATGGTGCAGCACGTCTACGACGTCACCTATGGTACAGTGCAAAAAGGCGTTGATACACTGGTCGTCATAGACGACTCCATCGTCAGGGGCACAACCCTGAAGGAAAGCATCATTCGCATGCTCACCCGCCTCGAACCAAAAAAGATCATCGTCGTCTCCTCCGCTCCGCAAATACGTTATCCGGATTGTTACGGCATCGACATGAGCAAGCTGGGTGACTTCATCGCCTTCCGGGCAGCGATAGAGCTCTGGAAAGAAAGAGGAAAAGAAAGCTGCCTGCAGGAGTTTTACGAACGCTGTAAAGAATTGCAGCGTACCGGTCAGCTGCATACGGAAAACGTGGCCCAAAGAGTATATCAGCCCTTTACCGACCAGGAGATCTCGGACAAGGTTGCACAGCTCATAACCCCGCCCGACATCGACACGCCTGTACAGGTCATCTTTCAGACGATCGATTCCCTCCACAGATCCTGTCCTACCAATACGGGTGACTGGTATTTTACAGGCAACTATCCCACTCCGGGGGGCAACAGAGTCGTCAATAAAGCGTTCATGAATTACATGGAAGGGAAGAATGTCCGCGGATATTGACCATTCCGATAAAATATCTTAGGGACAAATTGCGGTTATCAGAGAAAATCCTTAATATTACTACAGGAGTTACATATAGTTTCGCACCCCCCTTAAAAGATTTGTCTGGTTAAAGCGCTCGTTAGTAATGTTTGATTGTTTCTGTCTTAGAAAAAACCAGGCGTTATGAAGAAAGTCTCTATTATGATCGTTGACGATCATACGCTAATTCGTGAAACATGGAGTTTTTTATTGGGAAAAAATGAAAACTTTGATGTTGTAGCTGAATGCGGTGACGGCGAACGAGCCATCGAGCTGGCCCGGGATAAAAGGCCGGACGTCGTACTGCTTGACATCAATATGGCTCCGATGAGCGGTTTTGATGTCCTGAAGATGATCCGCAAGTATTCCCCTGGCTCCAAGATCATTGGTGTGTCCATGCATTCCCAGCCCGCTTATGCAAAGAAAATGCTCCGTCTCGGGGCAAAAGGGTATGTTACAAAAAATTCCCCCCGTCAGGAAATGCTGGAGGCCATCTCCGAGGTCAGCAATAACCGTGTCTTTATCTGCCAGGAGGTAAAGAATATCCTTTCGGATCAGCTGCTCAACGGCGACCAGGTCAATCCCGATATCAATAGTCTTTCCGATCGTGAAATGCAGATCGTCAGGGCACTGAAAGAAGGCCTCTCTTCAAAGGAGATCGCCTCCGACCTAAGCATTTCCCTGAAAACAGTGGAAGTGCACCGGCATAATATCCTGAAGAAATTAAAGCTGAAGAACACCGTTTCGCTCATAAATTTTATCAACTCCCAGGCATTCGACATCTAGGAAATCTACCCTAATTTGAGTAGATTGAGCATAATTTGATTGCCGGATGAAGACCCTATTGATTATAAGACATGCGAAAAGCAGCTGGGAAAGCGTTGAAATGAATGATTTCGATCGACCGTTGAACGACAGAGGTAAACGGGATGCCCCCGTCATGGCCGAACGACTGATAAAAGCAAATGTCACCATCGATCGTTTCGTATCCAGCCCCGCCAAAAGAGCCCGACAGACCGCCACGATCTTTATCGAAGCCTTTGGTAAAAAAGCCAAGGACATCCATTTTATCCCCGAACTCTATCACGCCTCACTGGAGATCTTTAAAACTGTAGTGGCCGGCCTCGACGACCGGGATAATGCCGTTGCCCTGTTTTCCCATAATCCGGGCATCACGGCGTTTGCCAACATCCTCAGCTCGGTCAGACTGGATAATATGCCCACCTGTGGCGTTTTTGCGGTAAACAGCCCCACTGGCACCTGGAGTGAGTTCCTTTCAGCCTCACCGCAATTCTGGTTTTTTGATTATCCTAAATCTGCCGGCCACGACTAAGCCGCCCGATCACATCCATTATCTCTTTTTTTAACAGCTGATCTCCGGTCCCCGCATCGGGCAGTTTCTCTTTTTGCTGTTCCTCTGCCGCCGCCATCGCATCAGGCAGGAAGAAGCCGTCCTGTTCGATAGAGATAGACCAGCCTTTCTGCGCAAGATAATTCCCAAGATATTCCTGTTCGGTCTGACCGGGAGTAGGGATCAGGATCGCACGTTTACCCAGCCGCATCAGGTCCATAACCGTGCTGTACCCACTCCGGCATATGATCCGCTCTGCCCCCCGGATCACCGCTTCCAGCTCTGCCGCCGGCAGATGATTATGGATCGTTACCCGCGGCGGCGCCGGAAGATCTCTACCATCCGGTAAACCCGGGTCACCCTGCGACCCCGCACCATCCGGTAAACCCCGCACCAGCACCACCTGACCCGGATAGTCGATCACCTGCTCCAATATTTTCTTCTCCAGCAAGGTCCGCTGCGGCTCCGGTCCCGAAAGCAATACCAACAGGTCAAAGCCGGTCTTCGGATCAAAACCGGCCCCCCGATCAACGCCAGCCTCACCCCCAAATCTCGACAACCACCCGATATAACGGACAGGGATATCTGGCAACCTCACCGGGTGGTTGTCGAGATTTGGGGGTGACAATTCCCCCGCCAGCCCATCCGGCCCCTCTGCATCCGGCACCCAGCACAAAGAGAAACGGCGGATAAAAGCATAGTTCATCCGCTGCAATATGCGGTCAGCCACGGGACCCAACGGCGTCCGGATCATCAGCTGATGCGTCATAAAAATTGAAACGACCCCCGGCGAATAAAGCCCATAACGATTATCCGAAATGATCAGATCCGGCCGCTCCCGGTCAACCCAGGCCCTTAACCATGCCTTTTCCCGATTGACGCGGATCAATATTTTCGGGATTGAGCAAATTAGCTGGAAAACAGTCATGGCGCGGTTTTTGCCGTATTTTATGCGGTAACCTGGTAATTCTACGTAGTCAAGATCAGGAATTTCACGAAGGAGAATCGTCTTCTGTACGCCCGAAACGGCGGCTACAACAATACATTTCTGATTTAGTAATTCTTTAATTATTGGAATACATCTTGTTACATGACCAAGTCCCCAATCAAGCGGAGCTACAAGAACTTTTAGCTTTTTAGCATCCGGATTGTTAATTTTTACGGGAGTTGGCACCTTCGTATACTATTTTCAATACAAAGTAGTTAAATTAGTAGGATTAATCTCATGAAAACCACAAAGGCAATATTGATTCTCTTGGTAATATTTAGTACACTTGCACTGACTAGCTGCAGTTCCGGCCGCGGTATGGGCGGTAGCAGTAAGAAATGCGGCTGTGGAATCAATAAAGGTATGTCTGGTTATTAAAATCTAATAGAAATGAAAGCTTGTAACAGGGATTTGCTTGTTCTGGTGAAAGATGAACACATGAACGAAAAGTCAATGGAGCGAGAGTTGGAACAATTAAACGATCTCCTGTTCCACTTCGAGACCATCGAAACGTTTTGCACTGCCCATGAAGTATTTGATATCAATCGGCACAAGACACTCTTCAAACGTGATAGCATCCAAAAGATCGTCCGCCAGAAAGAATTGAAACCCTTCTTCTTCATCTGCAACAAAAACTAAGCAGACATCAGCAGAAATCTACTCTTCCTCCTTTAATCCAGTTTATTCATCGCTTCACGAAGCTTCCGGATCATTTCTGGGATATCTTCGAGCTTACAGGTGCCTACAGAAAGCCTGTACCATGGCGAAGTTTTTGATGCCCCAAACGCCGAGAAAGGAACAATAGCCAATCCAGCCTCATTTAACAAGTAAGACGTGACATCAGCCTGGTCTTTTATTACCGAACCATCCTTCGTCTTCTTCCCCTTCAGGTCAATTTTTAAAGTAAGATAGATGGCTGCTTCCGGCGCCAGCACATCGACATTGAAGCCTTCTTTTTTCAGCCCCACAAATCCTTCATAGATCTGTTGTAACCTTGCCGACACCGCCCCTTTGAAAGTCTTCAGATAGGCATCGATGTTCTCCTTCTGCAATAGATAAACCGCCGTCGCCTTCTGCTCCGCCATCGGTGCCCAGGATCCGATATGCGTCATGATCGCCTTCATCTTGCTGATGATCTCCGCGGGACCAAAAGACCAGCCCACTCTCACACCCGTAGCAGCAAACGCCTTGCTGATAGCATCAACAAAAATAGTATACTCCCGCATAGCCGGGTGAAGTGAAACAGGATTATAATGTTCTATCGAGCCATATGTCAGCTGCCAGTACATCTGGTCATATAGCACAAACAACTTTTTCTCTCCGGCGCCGCGCCGCGCATTTTCTTCCAGCACCAGCTCACAGATGGCCGAAAGATCCTTACGCGAGATCGTAGTACCGGTAGGATTCTGCGGCGAACAAAGACAGATCAGCGTAGCTTCCTTTACATACGGACGCAGAGCATCCGCCGTCGGCATAAAATTGTTCTCTGCCGTCGCCTCTATCACCACATGCACGCCTCCGTTGAGATGCGTATAATGGTTGTTATTCCATGAAGGCACAGCATAAATGACCTTATCCCCCTCGTCGATCAGGGTCCTGAACAAAGAATAGATCAGCGGCCTTCCTCCACTGGAGACCAATATTTCATCCACCCCATAAGCCAATCCCTCCCTGTCTTTTAAAAAGACACCAATAGACTCCCGCAGGTCGAGATTGCCTTCCGCGGCCGGATAATTGGTGAAATGTTTTCTGTATGCATCGATAATCCCGTCTTCCAGCTCCTTGGGAATGGGAAATATCGTTGGATCAAAATCGCCCACGGTAAAATTGTAGATCTTTTCCCCCTTCCTGATCTTCTCGCGGATCTCTCCGCCTAATTTGACAATCTCAGATCCGATCAATGTTTCAGCCAGATGTGACAACTTCATGAATGATACAGTTTTAAAATGACGGCGGTAAAGGTAGTTTAATTATATCTTTTTAAGATGCTCAACACCTCCTGCTCAACCGGATGAGTGGCCGTATCACTCAATGGTCTGCCGAAAAACCAGGTTTCGTACTCATTCCGGAAAATGCCGCCAGCCTGCGTCCTGGCCAGCACTTCCTTGTGATACATCGTATAGATAGAATAGCCTGCCGCCCCAAGCCCCATTAAAAAATAGAGGACCAACACCCCGCGCGCCGCAGGGCGCGCGGGGGTGCGAGGGAAAATCACCACCACCATATAGGGCCCAACAGGTATCCAGAACCTGGCATCAAAAAAAGGCCAGTTGAATAACAACAGACAATATGCGATCAGATAGACTGATATAACTAACGGGACCTCTTTTCGGCGGATAAAAAAGGCATATACAAGGACCAACGCCAGCAAAAGCCCGGCGGTTATCAATAAAAAATTCCCCCAGCCTGGTAACAAGGTTATGACCTTATTGCCCGGAACGTTCAGGATCAGCTGCCCCCATTCTTTAAAATGTTCCAGCAGCAGCGGGATCGGAGAACCCCTGTCCAAAAGATAACCCAGATACCTGTCGATACGCAAGGCCTTCGAATATAAAAAGACGCCGGCCAGACCGAGTGTACCTACCCCAACCAGCAGGACCTTCACGATCCTCAGCTTCAGCACTTGCCTGTGCTGTCCCATCAATCCCGCAAGCAGGGCCGGCGCCAGCATACAACCCGCCGAACGGGTGAAAAAGGCCAGCCCGGCCCCCGCAAAAGCAGCAGTCAGCCAGAGCCATCTCTTTTCCTGAGTGTAACGCTGAAAACAATAGAGACACCCGGTTGAAAAGAACAGGTACTGCATTTCCGAAAGGGGATAGGCAAAGAACTTTATAAAGGTCCAATGCAGACATACCAAAGGAAAGAACAGGAATGACCGCATGGAAGGCGGAAAGCTTCCTCTTACAAAAAAAAGACTCCCGGTCAGGAACAACGCATTTATCCCTGAAATGACAAAGGAATGCAACAGACCCAGCCGGGACAAGACCAATAAAAGAATCGGATAACCGAGAGGGTGAGGGTCTTTCGCAGCCTGAAATCCCGGCGGACAGGCATTTTCCAAACATTCCTTCAGAGAAAAATAATGGATGCTGTCATATTCCAGCCGGAGTGGGGCAAAACAGCTGAGCAGATAAAAGGCGGCAAACGAAAAAAGAAGAAACCGCTGACTTTCCGGGCGACCGAATTTAGAGTAGGTGAAACGGTCGTTTAAACCCATTGTGCCGGAATTTGGAGCCAACTATCGGAATCGAACCGACGACCCTTTCATTACGAATGAAATGCTCTACCAGCTGAGCTAAGTTGGCTTTTGAATCCGGCATGCGCTAAACATCAAAATAGCACATGCCGGATCGGGGTGCAAAAATACAGGCTGTACCCCAATTAATGCCCTTTGCCCCCAACAAATTTTATTATCGCCGAAAGATCCTCCTCTCCAAGACCCTCCGCCGTCGCCTTCCGGAAACTCTCCTCTATCACAAGCCCGCCGGGACTATGCATCCCCTGCTCTTTGACCAGCCGGAGATCCTTCGCCATCAGCTTCAGCGCAAAAGCCGCAGGATACTGATCGTTCACAAAGTTGGGCGTCTTCAGCTTGGCAAAGGCACTGCCTACCGCGCTTTCATTTATCACAGCCATCATCTCCGCAGGTGCCACACCCTTCTCCCTCGCAAAATTCACCGCCTCTGCCAGTCCCTGCATCGTAAACGACAAAAAGAGGTTGATAGCCAGCTTGGCATTGTTTCCGGAACCCTGCTCACCAAGGTAAAAAGAGGCCTTACCCAGCTTTTCAAAGATTGGAACTGCCGCTTCATAAACCACTTCCTTTCCCCCAACCATTATCACCAGCTGTCCCAGCTCCGCCGGTTTGACGCTGCCAGAAACCGGTGCATCCAGATAGTCCACCCCTTTAGCGGCAAGCTTAGCCGCCAGGTCCTTAGTCGTAGCCGGGGACACCGTGCTCATGTCGATGACCACTCTGCCGCCACCACCCGCGCCATTCGCCAGTCCCGCCAACAAACCATCCGGCCCCTCATGCACCTGCCTCAGCGCCGCATCATCCGCCACCATCGTGATCACCGTATCCGCCTTCTCCCACAATTCCCGCGGACTACCAGCCAAACTCGCCCCGGCCTCCACCAAAGGCGCCGCCTTAGCCGCCGTCCTGTTATAAACAAAAACCGAAAAACCCGCCTTAAGAAGATTCTTAACCATGGGAAGGCCCATATTGCCAAGCCCTATCCATCCGATCGTTTTCATTGCCATATTATCGCATTTTAATGCACAAAATTATCGATTGCACCCGGGCATCGACCCCTAATAATTTACTTATCCTTATCCTCAAAATCCAAAACCACCCCATTGATACAATACCGGAGCCCGGTAGGGGTCGGCCCATCATTAAACACATGCCCTAAATGCGACTTGCACCTCCCGCACATTACCTCCGTCCGGTCCATGCCATGGCTATGATCGGCAGCATAGATAATACTCCCCTTGCTGATCGGCTCATAAAAGCTGGGCCAGCCGCAGCCGCTCTCAAACTTCGTATCGCTCCTGAACAGCGCATTCCCACACACGGCACAGTAAAAAGTGCCGATCTCATGCGAATGCTCAAAAGGACTGCTTCCCGGCCTTTCCGTCCCTTTCTGCCGGGCAATGGCATAGACGTCTTCTGGCAGGATTTCCTTCCACTGGTCATTGGTCAGGTTGACCGGATTCGAATCATTCCGGGAATAAACCGGGTTGCTTTGCTTATTGGTTATATCCATATACTTGTTTTTTGGAAAATTTTTATAATTCTACCCTAATTTGGTGGATTTTCAACGGTCACGGAAAAATGTTAAAACTTTTTAAGACCTGTATGTTATATTTGTCCACTCACAAGGGTAAGTAGTACGTATTATGTTCAATTTAATTTTATTCGGCCCTCCCGGCAGCGGAAAGGGCACACAATCCGAAAGGTTGATTTCCAAATATGGCCTCAAGCACCTGAGCACAGGAGACCTGCTTCGCAGCGAAATCGCCGGTCAGACCCCATTGGGGCTGGCAGCACAAAGCTTCATGGACAAAGGACAGCTGGTTCCGGATGAAGTGGTCATTGAAATGATCAGCTCCGCGCTCGACAACAATCCCCAGGCCCATGGCTTCCTTTTCGACGGGTTTCCGCGCACCACTGCCCAGGCCGAAGCCCTGGACAAGCTGCTCACCCAGAAAGGCACCTCCATAGCCCTCGTGCTGGCCCTCGAAGTCAGTGAGGAAGAGCTCGTCAAACGGCTGATGAACCGCGGACTTACTTCCGGTCGTTCCGACGATACAAAGGAAGAGACCGTTCGCGCACGCTACACCGAATATTTAAAAAAGACAGCACCTGTGGCCGACCATTACTCGAAATTTGATAAAGTGGTCTATATCAAGGGAGAAGGTGATGTCGATGCGATATTCGACGCCCTGTGCAAAGAGATCGACATCCGCGACAGGGACAGAGCCTAGCTCCATCCCGCGCCCCTTTATCTCATTTCCCCCGGGATCGCATGCAAAACTGCCTTCTGCCCGTTTCTCAGCACCTCTAATTCGATAGAACGACCAATAACCTCCGCACTCAGCATTTTGTGCAGCTCATCCACCGTGCCCACGGCTTTCCCATTACAGGCCACGATAATATCACCTGTATGGATCTCATTGTTATATGAAGGCTGGTCGGCAACGACCTCATACACATAAACTCCCGTCGTCTTCTCCAGCCGGTTCGCAGCGACCATCCGGCCAGTCAGATTCACAACCTGCCCCGCAATCCCCAGATACGCCCGCTTTACCCTCCCTTCCATGATCAGCTTGCCTGCCACAAAAGCAGCGACATTGGCAGACACAGCAAAACAAAGCCCCTGCGCAGACATTATCGTCGCCGTATTGACCCCGATCACCTGACCAAGGGAGTTGACCAGCGGCCCACCCGAATTCCCCGGGTTAAGAGAGGCGTCGGTCTGAATGATATCGTCTATCAGACGCCCATTATTTGCCCTCAGGGTCCGCCCCAGCGCGCTGACGACCCCGGCCGTCACCGTATGCTGCAGCCCCAGCGGGTTACCGATGGCAATGGCTATCTGCCCCGGCTGCAGCTTCTCCGAATTGGCAAAAGTCAGCGCCTTCAATCCCGTCACATCTATCTTCAGCACCGCAATATCCGTAGAAGGATCGGCGCCCTTTAATTCTGCATTTACCGTCCGCCCATCCGCCAGCGAAACCCGGATCTCCCTCGCATTTTCGATGACGTGATTATTTGTTACCACAAAACCGTCCGTGCTGATAATAAAACCCGAACCCGAGCCCGGCGCCAGCCTGGGTTCGCCATTCCCTGGCCTCCGCTCTCCCCTCGGCGAGCGCTCGCCTGCCGCCGCAGCGCGCTCACTCACCGGCTTCTGCACCTGAATATGTACTACCGCCTCGGCTACCTGCCCCACTACACCCGTTATCGTCCGGGAGTAACTATCCAGCAGCCCCGCATCCCGCCCGGACTCCCGCCCGGTCTCACCGTCTAGCCCGGGCGCATAGTCTACCCATGAATAATTGTTTTCCATATCACCAATAAGGACAAAAGACTGACCAATCTTTTTGCCCTGCCAGACTGACACAACCCCAAAACTTTACCTACCTTCGACTCGATAAAACCCACGATTGTATCTATGCCGAAGCTTGGAAATTATGTAACCGGATCCTGGATCACAGGCGACGGAGAAGGCCAGCCGCTCTACAACGCTTTCAACGGAAATGTCATCACTCACGCCAGCACAAAAGGACTGGATTTTGCCGCGATCCTGGATTATGCCCGCAAGACGGGTAACCCAACCCTGCGCCGTATGACCTTCCCGGAAAGAGGAAGGATGCTGCGCGCGCTGGCACTTCATCTGCGCGAACACCTCGAAACATTTTATAAGATCAGCTTTCTGACCGGCGCCACCCGCTCCGATAGCTGGATAGACCTGGAAGGAGGCATCGGAAACCTCTTCTCCTATGCATCCCTGCGCCGCAAATTCCCCGACGAGCCGTTCTGCCTCGACGGTGACGGACTCAGCCTCGGCAAAGCCGGCACCTTCATGGGCCAGCATTTGCTTGTACCAAAAGAAGGAGTGGCGATCCATATCAACGCCTTTAACTTCCCCGTCTGGGGTATGCTGGAAAAAATAGCCGTCAACCTGCTGGCAGGAATTCCGGCAGTCGTTAAACCCGCCTCCGTCACCTCCTTTTTGACCGAAGCCGTGGTCCGCGAGATCGTCAATTCCGGCATCCTGCCACCCGGCGCCCTCCAGCTGCACCCGGCGCCCTCCAGCTGATCTGTGGCAGCGCCGGCGACATCCTGGACCATGTGACATCCCAGGACGTCGTCACCTTCACCGGCTCGGCAACCACCGGCCAGCAACTTAAGGCCCATCCCCGGATCTTACGCGAGAACACCCCCTTCAATATGGAAGCTGACTCCCTCAACTGCCTCGTCTTGGGTGAGGACGTGGAGCCCGGCCAGCCGGAATGGGACCTCTTTATAAAGGAATTACGCCGGGAGATGACCGTCAAGGCCGGTCAGAAATGTACAGCCGTGCGAAGGATCTTCGTCCCGGAAAATAAGATGGAAGATACCTGGAAGGCGCTGACAAAGGCCCTGGGACAAACCACCATCGGAAACCCCGAAAATGAAAAAGTGAGGATGGGAGCCCTCGCCGGCCTTTCCCAGCGGGAAGAAGTGCGAACCCAGGTCCGCCGCCTGCTGGCTTCCTCTCAAATGATATATGGCTCCCTGGACAGCGTAGCCGTTATCGATGCCGATCCAGCCAAAGGCGCCTTTCTCAGTCCCATGCTCCTGCTGAATGCGACGCCCTTCAGCAGCGAAGAGCCACACGAGATAGAAGCATTCGGACCCGTCAGCACCCTCATGCCCTATAAAGGCGCCGATGAGGCAATAGAGCTTTCCAAAAAAGGAAAAGGCTCACTTTGCAGCTCCATCGTTACTGCCGACCCCAACATCGCCCGCTCTTATGTCCTGGGCGCAGCCACCCACCACGGCCGCATACTCATAATAAACGAAGAATGCGCCAAAGAAAATACCGGTCATGGCAGCCCCCTGCCCTTGCTGGTACACGGCGGCCCCGGCCGCGCCGGCGGCGGAGAAGAAATGGGCGGCATCCGTGGCGTAAAACATTATATGCAGCGCGTGGCCGTGCAGGGCTCCCCTTCCATGATCACCAGCCTCACCCATACATATCAGCCCCAGGCCCGCCAACTGGTGGAAGAGAAACACCCCTTCCGGAAATACTTCGAAGAGCTCCAGATAGGGGATACGGTCATCACTCACAAACGCACCATCACCGAAGCCGATATCTCCAACTTCGCCAACCTCAGCTGGGATCATTTTTATGCCCATACCGACCACACTTCCCTCGATGGAACACTCTTCGAAAAACCAGTCGCCCACGGATACCTCATCCTCAGCGCAGCAGCTGGCCTTTTTGTCGATGCCGGTAAAGGACCCGTTATGTTGAATTACGGACTGGAAGAATGCCGGTTCCTAAAACCCGTTTATGCGGGTACCACCATCGGCGTGAAGCTGACCTGCAAAGAAAAGATCGCCCAGGAAAAAAAATTAGATACTGACCTGCCCCGGGGCATCGTTAAGTGGTATGTTGACGTTTATGATAATACAGGCGAAAGCGTCGCCATTGCCACCATCCTGACGATGGTACAAAAAAAATCATAAAACCCCTTAATCCCAAACCTAAAAAAAGCCTTTTTGCCATGCATCACGAAATCAAGGAAGGACATGTAAAAGCCGAAACTCACAACGGTATCACAACGGTCGAATTCTTCCATCCAAAAAGTAATTCTCTGCCCGGTCATATGCTCGAAGCACTGACCCACGAGATCCACAGCGCAGGACTGGACAAGAACACAAAAGTTATTGTGCTTCGCTCTTCCGGCGAAAGGGCCTTTTGCGCAGGCGCCTCATTTGAAGAGCTCCTGGCCATCGACAACGCCGAAAAAGGACTCCAGTTCTTCTGCGGCTTTGCCCACCTCATCAATGCCATGCGCAAATGCCCGAAGTTCATCATCGTTCGCATACAGGGCAAATGTGTCGGCGGCGGGGTAGGACTTGCTGCCGCAGCCGACTATGCCATCGCCGTGGAAGGCGCTGACGTCAAGCTGAGCGAGCTGGCTATAGGCATCGGCCCGTTTGTAGTAGGACCCGCTGTAGAAAGAAAGATAGGCCTGTCCGCCTTCTCCAGCCTGAGCATCGACGCAGCCATGTGGCGCGATGCCGAATGGGCAAGAAAAAGAGGCCTGTATGCAGAGCTGCATGGCCGCGTTAACGAAATGGATGAGTCCATTCAGCGATTGGCCACGACCCTCGCACATTCCAACCCCGAGGCCATGACCCTCCTGAAACAAAATTTCTGGAAAGGAACCGAACACTGGGACCAGCTCCTGACAGAAAGAGCAGCCATCAGCGGCCGGCTCGTGCTGAGCGAATTCACCAGGAACGCTATTCAAAAGGCCCGTCGTTAGACGGGCCCTCGCTCTCTATATGCCTGTCACAGGTTAGCCGTTTTACAGATCATCATACTGATAGATAGGATCGACCGCCGAACGGGAATCCATCTCAAAGACCGACTTGATCAGCCCGTCCTTTAATCCATATACCCATCCGTGCAGCTGCGGCCGCTTTTCATTTCTCCAGGCACGCTGGATGATGGAGGTTTTGGCCAGGTGCATCACCTGCTCCTTCACATTGAGCTCCGCCAGCCGGTTTGTACGCGCCTCCAGATCCGGTATGGCCTCCAGCTCTTCGCTGTAGATCCGGTATACGTCTTTAATATTCCGCAACCACATGTTGAGGAGAAACTTGTAATCGTGATTGGTCAGCGCCGCCTTGATCCCCCCGCAGCCATAATGACCACAGACGATGACATGATTTACTTTCAGATGATTCACCGCATAATCCAGAACACTCAGGACGTTTACATCCGTATTGATCACCAGGTTGGCAATATTGCGGTGTACAAAGATCTCCCCGGGCTGCGTACCGGTGATCTTGTCCGCAGGCACCCGGCTGTCACTGCATCCGATCCACAGGAACTGCGGCGTTTGTAAATGAGCAAGCCTTTCAAAATACTCCGGATCATCCGCTTTGATCTCTGCAGCCCAGGCTTTGTTTTCCAATAATAATTTTTCTATAGGTGTCATTATAATATCCATTTGTTTCTGATGATAATGCAATATAACTTAAATCAGGCTGCTTTTATGTTAGGGTCTTCCTGCTGACCGACGGACTGATGCGCCGCCTTGAACTGGCTTTTCCGTATCTCTACCTTGATATTCTTCAGGTGAGCATGATGCATAAATTCATTTATCACATCGATCACATCCTTGTCGACAAAATCCGCCCGGCAAAGGTCGATCAGGACAAACGAATTTTCAGGCACGCCCTCCAGCTTTTTCTTCACGATGGGCTTGTTCAGAAAGGATACATCCTTCCTGAAGCGTAACAAATATTTATTCTCATCGTGAACGATCATCACCGCCGAGCGGAAATTGCTTCTTATAAGGAAGAAAAGAGACACACCTATACCGATCAGGATCCCGATGAGCAGGTCGGACAAAAGTATGGCGATGATAGTCACCACAAAGGGGACAAACTGGTCCCAGCCTTTGGAATGGAACTCTTTGAAGAGGGTCGGCTTCGCCAGCTTATATCCGGTCATGATCAGGATAGCCGCCAGGGCGCTCAGCGGAATGGTGTTCAGCAATCCCGGGATCAGCATTACCGATAACAACAACAGCGAACCATGCAGGATGGTCGAGAGACGCGTTTTTGCGCCGGCATTCAGATTGGCCGAGCTTCTTACGATGACGGAAGTGACAGGCAACCCCCCCAGCATCCCCGAGACAAGATTCCCGAGGCCCTGCGCCTTTAGTTCGCGGTCCGTCGGCGTACTGCGGTTATATGGGTCCAGCTTGTCTATAGCCTCTATGCTCAGCAGGGTCTCCAGGCTGGCGACAAGCGCGATGGTCACTGCGGTTACCCAAACATGGTAGTTGCCGAGAAAATGCCAGTCGGGAAAACGGAAGAAACCGGCAAAGCTTTGGAATCCACTGGCTACGGGCAGGGCGACAAGCTGATTCGCATCCAGTGCCAGACGGCTTCCCGAATTTTGCAATCCCATGCTGATCAATATGCTTCCCACTACCACTATCAGGGGCGCCGGTATATATTTGAAAAGTTTTCTGCTTTTAAAAAAGGGCCGCTCCCACAACAACAGTATCCCGACGGACAACCCGCCGATAAGCAGCGCGCCCGGGGATAGATAGTTGAGGGAATTTATCAACCCCGAAAAAGTGTTCTTCTGGTCTATCTGGATAAAGGCTTCATCCCCGTCGAAATTGCCATCATACCCGACGAAGTGCGGTATTTGTTTGAGGATCAGGATAATGCCGATCGCGGCCAGCATCCCGCGGATGACGGAATTGGGGACATAATCTCCGATGACCCCCGCCCGTATAAACCCAAAAACAACTTGCAGAAGACCTGCGATCACCACCGAAAGAAGAAAGGCCTCATAGGCCGGCATCTTGCCGATAGCCACCGCTACGATGGCCGTCAGACCAGCTGCGGGCCCGCTGACACTAAGGGATGATCCGCTCAGACTTCCAATAACAATACCCCCGACGACACCGGCAATGATCCCTGCGAACAAAGGCGCATTCGATCCCAATGCTACACCCAGGCAGAGGGGCAGCGCAACAAGAAATACTACTACAGCTGCCGGAAAATCCGCGGCTGCATTTTGAAACAACTTTTTCATAATTGATATTAGTTAGGATAAAAAATAGCTTTACCTGCGGGGTACATAGTTCAGTCCCCGGTCAAATGGCAGGCAATAAGTAGATCCTAAAAGTAGATCCTAACTAACAATTGGGTGGGGGAGTGGGAATGTCATCTGCATGCCGGCTGGGAAGCTCCACCTTTAGCGGGGCGGTTCTGGCTGAATTCTGCAGTGTCCACTGTATCAGAGTAGGAGAATAAACGGGCAGAAAACTTTTTTGAAGATCATCTCCGGAACGGCTGGGATCAGATTTGTCAACATGCACCAACTCTTCGGTAGCCTGACCGCCAAGCAGCCAGGCAATAGTCTGCCTCAACGGTAACAGCTGTGCGCATAGTACCAGGAGAAGAAACATTGATATGACCTTTCGAATTCTCAAGAGAGCAAAAATAGCTGTAAACGAAGAGAATAGGAAGCCATCCCCTTCGTTTTAACAAAATAGTAATCTGGATCGGTATTACCCACTAACCACTAGGGGTTATATATTCAATCCTCCACAAACGCTGATAACCTGTCCCGTTATATACGAGCTCATGTCGCTGGCAAGGAATAGGGTAGTATCCGCAATCTCTTCCGTCCGCCCAAAACGCCCCAGAGGAATATTCTCCAGGAACTTCTTTGCCCCATCCCCATCCTTCAGATAATGCGTCATATCCGTTTCGACAAAACCGGGAGCGATGGCATTACAACGGATATTACGGCTGCCCAGCTCCTTGGCCACCGACATAGTGAAGCCAAGTATTCCTGCCTTGGAAGCAGCATAGCTGCTCTGCCCGGCATTCCCGCTGACGCCCACGATGGAACTCATGTTGATGATCGAACCTTTTTTTGCCTTCATCATCGGACGGATCACCTGTTTGGTCATATTAAAAACGCTCTTCAGGTTTATATCCATTACCTCGTCCCATTGCTCCGGAGTAAGACGCAGCAGCAGGTTGTCCTTGGAAATTCCGGCATTGTTGACACAGATATCAATCGTACCGAATTCCTTTGTCACGTCATTTACCAGTGCTTCACACTCCGCATAAACACCGGCATTGCTCTTATAGGCCTTTGCTTTAACGCCAAATCCTTTTAACTTGTTTTCCAGTGCGATGGCTTTTTCTTCGCTGCTCAGATAAGTGAAGGCAACATTTGCCCCATGTTCCGCTAATTTGAGCGCGATGGCTTCCCCGATGCCTCTACTTGCACCGGTGACAATAGCTATTCTATTTTCGAGTAATTTCATGCGCCAAATATATGAACTCCTTATGAATCACCCCCATTCTCAACATACAACCCTTCTCATCGCTTTTGCAGTGGAAACTCTTAGCGTGACCTGGCTCCTGAAGTTTCCGGGCTGGGCTCCTTTTTTGTCCATCCTGTATTTTGCGTCAGGCATAGTGTTCGCCTGGCTGCTGCTTTACTTCCCGGCGCTGCGCCTTCCCCAATTCAACAGGCGGCAAATGTCTGACCCGATGACCCTCTATCGCCTGGTCACCATCGGACTGATCGGCCTCGTTCTCTACACCTGGTGCCGCTACTGGTTTGAAGAAATGCCTATCGATATTTACAGTGCCGACATGCTGCCCATTATCAAGGTAATGGGAGAACGTTTCATTGCCGGCCAGCACAGCCATATTTACGATACGATACCCTGGATCTGGCAGGGCGTACAACCCATCTACCTGCCCACCATGTGGCAACCCTATGTCCCCGCCATCGCAATGGGCATCGATATGCGCTGGGTCCTGGCGGCCTGCCTGCTATTTTCCTTTGGCGCCTTCGTGGCCGTCTTCCGTCCGCAGAGCCATCGCTACCTCTCCTTTTTTACGGCAGTCCTCGCCTTCCTGCTGTTCTGGTGGGTGGTGGCGGACAATACGCCCGGTCTCATCAGCGTGGCGGAAGAAGCGACCGTCATAGCTTATTATGTGTTGCTGGTGCTGGCGCTGGTTTCCGGTAAGCCCTGGCAGATAGGCATTGCAGCCTCGCTTTGCCTGCTGAGCCGATATGCCCTCGTGGGCTGGATTCCCGCTTACATTTTGTATTTATTGCTCGAAAAGAAAGGGCGTTCGCTTTTCTGGTTTGGATTGACCAGCCTTGCCTGTTTCGTCCTTTTTTTCCTCCTCCCGGTAGGATGGGAAACCTTTCTCCGCCTCGCCAGTCTGCCCGGAGATTATATAGAGTTCGCCGCCCGCGTATGGAAAGATAGCCCCGACGTGTTTTCGACGGCCCCCGGTTTTGCCTGGTTCTTCGGCCCTCACAGAATAGCGCTGTTGCACCGGCTGCTCATTACGTTTAGTTTCGGCGTGCCGCTGCTGTTCGTCGGTTTTTGTTACTGGAAATTTCGGGAGAAAAGACCGGCAAATCTGCCGCTCGCGACCCTCAAGCTCACCCTGGTCGTTTTCTATTGTTTTATAGATGTGCCCTATCTATATTTATTTTATACCTCTTCCTTTGTGAGTCTTATTGCAGTGACGCTGGCGATGCGCGAGCAAGCCGGCACGCCAGCCAACACCTGAGCCGCAACCATGGCGGGCATCGGTTATCCCTATCCCATCGTGGGCATTATCGCCAGTATCTCCTCGATATGCTCCCTGTTATTGGACAGACGCGGCACCTTATGCTGCCCCCCCAGCTTGCCCTTGCTCTTCAGCCAGGCCGTAAAAACTCCTTTTTTCAGCGCGTGGAGTATGGGTAAACCCAGCGCAATATCCTTATGCCTTTTGGCTTCGTAATCGCTGTTGACGCTTTGTAAGGCCTTGTCCAGCTCACTCACAAAGACCGCCAGATCGGCCGGCTCCTTTTCAAACTCCACCATCCATTCATGCGCCCCATTACCCGCATCACTAAAATAAACAGGCGCCGCAGTATAATCATTGACGATAGCCCCTGTTTTCTGACAGGCGATGGCAATAGCCTTATCCGTATTATCGACGATGACCTCTTCGCCAAACGCATTGATAAAATGTTTCAGCCGCCCACTCACCTTGATCCTGAACGGCCCACGGGAGGTGAACTGGATAGTATCCCCAAGAAGGTAACGCCAAAGTCCGCCATTGGTATTGATCACAAGCGCATAGTTCTTCCCAAGCTCCACGTCGGCCAGACCTATCGTCTCCGGCTGCGGCTTGCCATATTCCTCAACAGGCATGAACTCCATAAAAATGCCGTGGTCGAGAAAAAGCAGCATCCCATCATCATGGGGATTTCCCTGAGCCGCAAAAAATCCTTCGCTGGCATTGTACATGTCCAGATAGTGGATGTCCTTGCCTATAAGCTTCCGGAATTGTTCCTGGTAGGGTGTGAAGGCTACTCCGCCGTGGATATATAATTCCAGCGATGGCCATACCTCCGAAAGATTGCTCTTCCCCGTGATCTCGAGGATCCGGCGGATCAGCACCATCGTCCAGGTAGGCACACCCGAAATGGAAGTGACATTTTCCGCGATGGTATTCAGTGCCAGGCGTTCGATCTTGTCTTCCCATTCATCCAGCAGAGCAATGCTCAGCTCGGGCGTCCGGATCCAGTGACCCCAGAAGGGCGAGTTCTGCAGCAGCACGGCACTGAGGTCGCCGTAGTGCACGTCTTCATTCACCTGGTTGATGGTATGGCTGCCGCCGATGACAAGCCCCTTCCCGGTAAGCAGATCGGATTCGGGATTGAAATTGTAATACATGGTCAGCACATCCTTTGCCCCCTTGTAGTGACAGTCCTGGAGGCTTTCTTCGCTGACGGGAATAAATTTGCTCTTATCGCTGGTCGTCCCGCTGCTTTTTGCAAACCAGGTGATCGGCGTATTCCAGAGTATATTCTGTTCGCCGTTCATGATCCGCTGGATATAAGGCTTCAGATCATCGTATTCGTGGATTGGAACGGCGTTCTTATATTCGCGGATAGAAAAGATCTTGGAGAAATTATATTTTCGGCCGAACTCCGTGTATTGAGCAGATGTAACAAGATGTTGCAATACCTCCCTCTGCACGGCAACCGGGTTGTTCATCCAGTGTTCGATGCGCTCCTGGCGAAATCTGGCAAGTCTTGATATGGCCGGGCTCAAAAGCTTCATTACTGGCAAAATAACTAATCGCCGGGACATTGCCTATTCCTGCAACGACGAATTCTTCTTCTCCTGCTCCTGCCGGGCCTCCTCATGGAGATAATCCTTTCTTTTCAGCTCGAAATTGCGACCCAGATAAAGCCGCCGGACCTGTTCATCCTCAGCCAGCTCTTCTGCCGTGCCATGTTTGAAGATCTTGCCGTCTATCAGCAGATAGGCACGGTCGCATATTGAGAGAGTTTCATTTACGTTGTGGTCAGTTATGAGAATGCCTATATTCCTGAATTTCAAGCGGGCTACCACGGTCTGGATATCTTCCACCGCAATGGGGTCGACACCCGCAAATGGTTCGTCAAGTAAAATGAATTTAGGGTCCACGGCCAGGGCCCTTGCGATCTCTGTACGGCGCCGCTCACCCCCGCTGAGAGAATCCCCATTGTTCTTCCTTACATGATGAAGGTGGAATTCATCCAGCAGCGCTTCCAGCTTTACCTTCTGCTCCGCCCGGCTTAATTTGGTCATCTCCAGCACGGCCTTGATATTGTCTTCCACGCTCAGCTTCCGAAATACCGAAGCCTCCTGGGGAAGATAGCCAATACCCATCTGCGCCCTTTTATACATGGGCTGACGGGTAATGTTGACATCGTTCAGGAAAACGTCACCTTCGTCCGGTTTTATCAGCCCCACGACCATATAAAAGGTGGTTGTCTTTCCGGCCCCGTTCGGGCCAAGTAATCCCACGATCTCCCCTTGCTCCAGCTTTACAGAAACATGGTTTACCACGGTACGGTTGTGATAGGTCTTTACAAGATCCTGGGAATGAATGGTCAGGCTCAAATCGGTATAGTTTTAAATTTCCCCCGCAAAAATAAGCTCCGAAGGGCAAGCCACAAGCTTCTATCTTAAATTTAACGGAGTCGCAGCAAAAATGATGGATTCCATCCAGTTTAGGTGTTTTAAGACTTATGGACTAATTTGCGCAATAAATTAGACATTTAAGCATTTACAGCCGCTATGAAGGTTATCGAGCATTTACAACAAGCAAAAGACACTCTTGTTTCCTTTGAGATACTTCCTCCCCTGAAAGGAAAAACTATTAGCTCTATCTACGACCACCTGGACCCGCTGATGGAATTCAAACCCGCTTTTATAAATGTCACCTACCATCGGAGTGAGACGATGTTCAAGAAAAAGTCCGACGGGACTTTCGAAAAGATCGAAGTTCGCAAACGTCCCGGCACAGTAGGCATTTGTGCGGCGATCATGAACCATTACCGCATCGACGCAGTCCCGCACCTTATCTGCGGCGGCTTTGCCAAACGCGAGACAGAAGACGCCCTCATCGACCTGCATTTCCTCGGAGTGGACAATGTCCTGGTTCTCAGGGGAGATGCAGCTAAGAACGAAAGCTCCTTCGAGCCGGAACCCGACGGCCACCGTTACGCTATCGACCTTTTAAAACAGGTGGCCTGCCTCAACCAGGGCGTCTACCTCGAAGAAGATATAAAGAATGGCGGCAAGACAAATTTTTGCATCGGCGTGGCCGGTTATCCGGAGAAACACTTTGAAGCCCCCAATCTCGATACCGACCTGATGTACCTCAAGCAAAAGGTCGATGCCGGAGCCGAATACATCACCACACAGATGTTCTTCGACAACCAGAAATATTTCGACTTTGTAAAGACCTGCCGGCAACAGGGGATCAATGTACCTGTCATTCCGGGCCTGAAGCCCATTACCAATTGGAAGCAGCTCACCATGCTGCCGAAAGTATTCCATGTCGACCTTCCGACCGACCTTTCCAACGCAATTCTAAAGTGTAAGAACGATGCGGAAGTAGAACAGGTGGGCACCGAATGGCTTATCCACCAGAGCCGTGAGCTGAAAAAAGCCGGAGTTCCCGTATTACACTATTATACGCTTGGTAAACCAAAAGTGATCGAAGCCGTAGTAAAAGCAGTGTTCTAGGCCCGGTCATCGCCCGTGCCCGCGATCATCATAGGAGCCGGGCCACGCAACCGTCGCCGGGGCCCGCCATTACTTCGGCAGGCTCGCCAGCACAGTTTCATCAATCTTGACAGGATATTTCTTTTTCAGGGTCGCGATCCACTGATCTTCCAGCCATGTCTGATAATCATTGATCACAAACCCCCTTGCATCCCGGAAATTTCGAGGCGACCGATCCCGGTAGAAATTCAGGATATAGGCAAAACTTACCGTATTGTCCGCTTTGTTGATAACCGACGCCGTAAAGGACCCCGCCGTCAATGCCGCCGAAGAGCCAGCCCCTCCGGTTGCACCAGGTATCTGCGCCAGCTCGTAACGCCCGGAGTCGGCCTGTGACCCCACACCCGCGCTATCCGTCCCCGACCGCCAGCTATGGATACCATGTAATTGCAGCTTTTCCTTCAGGGCCTCGGCCGATTGCTGATTGGTGGACGTAAACAAAAGGGCATCCGCACTGCTTTCCCACCAGTACTTATTTTTATGGGCTTCGTAGTAATTCCTCAGTCCAGTACTGTCCGTGGAGGCCTTGTCCCAGATCTTCCGCTGCATGATTTCAAAAAGAAGGTTCCCTTCCTTGAACTCCGTCAGCTGAAAGGCAAAGTCTTTATTGTATTCTTCGAGGTGATTGCGGTAATACTCCAGTGATACACGTTCGACCCAACGCTCGAACAGGTCCTTATTCGCCTGGGCTCCCGCGACCCGCTGACCCCTTACCGACCTGGCATAATCCAGCCATTCTCTTGCCGTATAGGACCGGCGCTCAAAGGAAAGCAGGACGGTAGAAAAGTTCAGGCTTCCGTAGGTGGTCAAACCGATATTCCGCACGGCGCTGTCAGTAAAGACCAGGAGATCCTGCTCGGAGACGTCGGCACGCTGCATTCCGGTCTGCTGGTATATCTTGGCGAACAGGGCCTTCCTCGAAATTTCGATCCGCGGATCGTTCAGGACCTGCTGCTTCAGGATAGTGCCGGATTCTTCGTTCATCTGCTGCGGGAAAGGCTTTTTGGCGATCAGCTTGATGATGTGATATCCATAGACGCTGGGGATGGGCTTGCTGAAGGCTCCTTCCCTGTCCAGGCCAAAAGCCGTTGCTTCAAAGACGGAATCATATGACCCGATTCCGAACTCAGGCAGCTCTCCACCCATCTGATAAGTAAGATTGTCTCCGCTGTTGGTCTTCGCCAGACTGGCAAAATCGGCGCCTTTTTGTAAGAGGGTATAAATGGAGTCTGCCTTTTTATGGACAGCGAACCGGGCGGCTTCCGTTGCTCCGGGAGGGTAGGACAACAGGATCTGAGCCGCTTTTATCCGGCCAAGCGCCTTTCTTTCGCCGTCGTTCTTAAAAATATGATAACCCCCTTTGCTGCGATAAGGCATGGAGTACTTACCAGCCGGTGTTGTATAAGCCAGGGTCTCCAATACATAGGGCAGGGTAAACACAGTGATATAGCCAAGATTCCCCTGGTTGGTTTTTACAGATGGGTCTTCGGAATATGCCAGGGCCGTCTCGCCGAATTTCTTCCCTCTTTTCAGGTCATTGTAGGCGGCCATTGCTTTTTCATAAGCCCTCAACGTATCGGTGACAGAAGGATTTTTAGGAAGAGCGATAAAAATATGGGAGATGTGAATATCATGCTGTCCGCGCAAAAAAGCTTCCTTCACCAGCCTGTCGAGGCTGATCTCGTCTTTCAGATAGGTCTCTGCCACCTGCGACCGGAAGTTCTGCAGCTCGCCGCGCTGTCCGGCAAGAGTATCCAGCTGTGTGTCATAAGCTGCCCGGACCTTCAGCTTGTAACGGACATACAGTTCCAGGTAATCCCGGTAGGATTTGTCGGAAGCCTTGTTCCCGCTGTTGTTCTTATTGTAGGCTTTCAGGAACTCTTCTTTGCTTGTGCCCGTGCCATCAACGGTGAACAGGGACTGCGCCGAGACATTGGAGATGCCGGATAATAATAGCAGGGTTACCAGATGAATAAGAAATAGCTTTCTAACCGGTGAACTCATATCAATTGGATTTTGCATGCTGCATTTTCAGATTAATGACTTCGTCAAGCTGCTGATAAGAAAGTTTTTTAGCTATGATACGTTTGTCTTTGTCCAGTAAATAGAGAATGGGGGTTTGGTATACATCGTACAGCTGCCGGTAGCTGGCTTGCCCGGCTTTTTCCGTAGCTTCCTGATGCTCCTTCGTCTCATAAACGTGTATCCAATCGATTAAATTGTGATCCTTAATGAATTGCAACCAGGCTTCCTTGCCGCCATCCACCATTACCCCATAGACTTTTACCCCCTCCCGCTTCCATTTTGCCTGGAAGATGGAGTCCACTTTTGGGACGACTTCCTTACAATGACTACAGGTGGCATCCCAGAAACAAATGACGACAAAAGGCGCCTGCACATCGTACAGGGGACGGGGCGTCCCGGCGCTGTCCACCATTTCCAGGTTGGCGGCCGGCTGCCCGATCAGGTTGGCCATCAGGCTATAAGCCCTGTTATTCAGGAACTTCCGGTATTTCTCCGTAAAGAACTCTGCCTCTCCGGTATTGATATATTTTTCAAAGAGATGGACAAAAACGGCGTCCTGGCCCATGTATTCGGGATTGACATATTTCTGCACAAAATAGACCAGCAGGTATTGGAATAGCGGCTTGCTCACCCGCGCCTGCACCAGCATCATGTCCGCCTCCCGTTCGATGGAATCAGCCTCGGGAGCCACCAGGTCCCGGTAATATTTGTCCAGCCGGGATTCGAAAACCGGCGTCCGCGCCAACCTTTCGTCCGTAAACGATATGCCGTCCCAATAGTGGGACTTGAAATAATGATAGGCAAAATTGCTGTCGTACTTTCCACCCCCCTGCTTAGAGGGAACTACTGGCTCTTTTAATACCTGGAAAAGCGCAGTCAAGAGAGAATGGGGATACTTCGCGGCAAGCCCTTCCCGATAATGCTGTATGTCGGTATTCAGATCTTTCATCTTGTCCCTCAATCGGGCCGAATCAGCCTTGGTATGAACGGTGCCCAGCTCTTTTTGGGCGGCCATTATCTCCTTTCCTTTCTCGGCGGTGAAACGGGTATAGGACTGGAAGACGGTGTTGTCGGCCGATCCCGTAAAGACCACGCTGCCCGGCAGATTGGTCGTGTCTGCGGCGATGGAAAAATGCTGCGTGCTGTCGATCAGGAGCTCGAAAAGGATAGACCTGTTCGGAGAAACCACAAAATACACTCCTCCGGGAAGCTTGTCCTTCCCGCTAAAGACCCCCTCGCTGTTGGCATTCAGCTCCGTCGAATCTGCGAGGGCCTTGATCTTTCCATAATAATAGCCAAGGTAAACTTTTCCTCCCGTATAGGGTTTCAGATGAAGACGAATGGCATGCCCGGTTTGCGGCTGACCAAGCGCAGCGAAGGTCTTCAACATACATAGGCAGGCTGTCAGGGACAACAGGATTTTGTTCATAACCGCATAAATTTAGACATAGATTTGCATCGTGAGAAAAAAAAACAAGAACATAGTATTAACGAACATCCTCATAGAGGATTATGCTGCTGAGGGCAAATCCCTGGCCCGCGTAGACGGCAAGGTCATATTTATCGAAAACGCCATCCCCGGAGACGTCGTAGATGTTAAAATTTCCAAAAATAAAAAGGACTGGGCGGAAGGATTTATCACCGCTTTTCACAGTTATTCCCCCGACCGGGTGACGCCTTTTTGTTCCCATTTCGGAGTTTGTGGCGGCTGTCGGTGGCAGATGCTGCCCTATCCACTGCAGCTGAAATACAAACAGCAGCAGGTAGCCGATGTCCTGGAAAGGATAGGGAAGGTGGCCCTGCCGCCGATCAGCCCGATCCTGGGAGCCGAAGAATCAAAGTTCTACCGGAACAAGATGGAATATACTTTTTCCAGCAGACGGTTCCTGCTGCCCGCCGAGCTCCACGACCCCGCCATTACCTCTCAGCAGAATGTAGCAGGCTTCCACGCCAGGGGACTGTTTGACAAGGTCGTCGACATCGATACCTGTTATTTACAGGAGGAGCCCACCAACAAGCTGCGCAAAGCGGTCCGGGACTTTGGCCTGGAGAATGACCTGTCCTTTTATGATATCAAGGCGCACGAAGGCTGGCTCCGCAACCTGCAGCTGCGCATTTGTACTACAGGAGAAATAATGGCCAACCTGGTCATCGGTTACGAAGATGAAAAGCTGACCCGCCGGCTGGCCGACCTTCTGCTGCAACAATTTCCGGATCTGACCACTCTTTTATATACCGTGAATGTGAAATGGAACGACAGCATTTCCGACCTGTCGCCGAAAGTACTTCACGGAAAGGGCTATGTTATAGAAAAGCTGGAGGATTTTCAGTTTAAGATAGGCCCCAAGTCCTTCTTTCAAACCAATACCCGGCAGGGCGAAAGATTATATCAGGTAACCCGCGAATTTGCCGAACTGACTGGAAGGGAAACTGTTTATGACCTGTATTGCGGCACCGGCAGCATCGGCATCTTTGTCAGCCGCCAGGCCGCAAGAGTCATCGGCGTGGAGGTCATCGCCGAAGCCGTTGAAGATGCGCGGGAAAATGCGGTCCTCAATGGCATAGACCATGCTTCCTTTTTTGCCGGGGACGTGGTGGACATTTGTCAAAATAGTTTTTTTGCTGCTCATGGCCGGCCCGACGTGATCATCACTGATCCCCCCCGTGCAGGCATGCACGAAGGGCTGGTTGATAAGATCCTCGAAATGGAGGCTCCTACCGTGGTCTATGTGAGCTGTAATCCTGCGACCCAGGCCCGTGACCTGCGTCTGCTCGATGTTAAATATGCCGTGACCAGGGTACAGCCGGTGGATATGTTCCCGCATACCCATCATATTGAGAATATCGTGCAGTTGAAGCTCAGGAAATAGCGCTCCCGGAGGAGGGATTACTCCGGAATAAATATATTAATTTGCATGACTTATAATAGGAAAAACATATGAATGGATTTCGTATAGGAGGATTTCAGATACCGCCGGTTATAAAGAACCTCATCATCATCAATGTCCTGGTCTATCTCGCTGAAGAAACATTGGGGAATAATATCCAAACCCAGATGTTCAATTTCTTTGCATTACATGATGTCCAATCCGGCTTTTTCAAGCCGTACCAGCTGATTACCTATTTATTTCTCCATGGCGGCTGGTCTCACGTTCTGTACAATATGCTATTCCTGTGGATGTTTGGGTCCTCCCTTGAAAATCACTGGGGTTCCAAACGGTTTTTGATCTTTTATGTCGTTAGCGGCATCGGCGCCGCCCTTTGCCATATGGTAGTTTTATATACCGAAATGGCTCCTCTTGCCCAGCAGGTCCATGCCCTTCCGGTGGAGATGCAGCAGGAATACCTGACCAATCCTAACTTTCCGCTCAATAATGCCACGGTCGGGGCTTCCGGCGCCGTATTCGGATGTATGGCCGCTATGGGCTGGCTTTTCCCCAACGAATATATTTATATAAACTTCCTTTTCCCCATCAAGGTGAAGTGGTATGTGCTCATTTATGCCGGACTAGAGCTTTTTTCCGGCGTACGGGCCACTGCGGGTGATAATGTGGCGCACTGGGCGCACCTGGGAGGAGGACTTGTAGGATTATTGCTGGTCATCTACTGGAACAAGACAGACCGGCGAAATTTTTACTAAACTCTTATAGGGGATCCAGTGTTAATAAAGTATAAAGTAACTTCACGTCAAATAATTGTATGCGTGTAATGGAAGATAACTATCGCAAAAGAATGTTGCTGGGACAGGACGGCAACGCGCTGGTGCAACTGGTGGTGATCAATGCTGTGTTGTTCGCGATCCTTCAGTTCATTTCCGTTATCTATTCGTTGAATTCTATTCCGGTGGACCGTTTTAACACCAATGTCGTCAGTTGGTTCGTCCTGCCGGCCAATTTCGATAAATTAACTTCCCGCCCCTGGACCGTCCTGAGTTATATGTTTTCGGATATGTCCGTCTGGCGTTTCGTCGGTAATATGTTCTGGCTTTGGGGTTTTGGGTATATTTTGCAGGACCTCACCGGCAACCGCAAGCTGGTCCCTATTTACCTTTATGGTGGAATTGCCGGGGCTGCCTTCTTTGTGCTGGCCTACACCATTTTCCCCGGCTTGCGCGCCGAAGCTTCTATTGCCCAGCTGGCAGGGGCCAACGCTGCTATCATGGCCGTAGCCATCTCCACGACGACCGTGGCGCCTGACTACCGCATCTTCCCGATGATCAATGGCGGCATTCCCCTGTGGATCCTGACCCTTGCCTTTCTGCTGGTCAACTTCTCCAGCATCCCCCATGGAGACAGCGGCCTCTACGTTGCCAACCTGGCCGGCGCCGGAGCAGGCTGGTTTTTCATCTTTTGCCTTCGCAGAGGTTATGACGGAAGTCTCTGGATCAACCGCTTCTTCGACTGGTGTAACGACCTGTTCAATCCCGACAAGAAAAGAAAAGGCCGCTTACCCAAAGATGAATTCTATTACAAGGTATCCGGCACCCAGCCCTTCAAGAAAATCCCCAATGTGACCCAGCAGCGGATCGACGAGATTCTGGACAAGATCAACCAGCAAGGCTACCGTTTTCTTACAGATGAGGAAAAAGAGATCCTGAAAAGGGCTGCGGACGAAGAAGATTTGTAACTTAGGGCAAGTCATGGCGAACCTTCGAAATTTCACCCGGCGATTATTCATCGTTCTGAACGTAATTGCCGTCGTTCTTTTCCTGCTGGCCTGCGCCAATCCTTTCCTGCATCCCGGAAAATGGTGGTTCATTTCCCTCCTGGGGCTTGCTTTCCCTTTCTTGCTGTTTGCGGTAGGCTGCTTTTTCGTCATCGGCATTTTCCTTTCCTCCCATCGGCTCTGGGCCCTGGTTTCCCTGGTCGCCCTGGTGATCGGCTGGTCCAATATCCATAGCTTCCTGGCGATGCATCCGGGGAAAAGTTTTGACCTGCAGAAAGCTCCCCAGTCCCTGCGGTTGATGACCTGGAATATACGCAGCTTCGATGCGGGCATTACCAAAAAGAGAGACGCTTCGGGACATCGGTTGAAAATGATGTCTTTTATCGATAGCTTACACCCGGATGTCCTTTGTCTCCAGGAGTTTTATCAGTCCGGACCTCCCAGCAACCCTCTTTCCAATATTGATTATATCCGGCAGCACCTTCATCTCCCTTATTTTTTCTTTTCCCGCGACTTTGTCCGCAGCGATGGCATGTATGAGGCGGGTGTTGTCATTTTCTCCCGCTACCCGATCGTGGACTCCTCCATCTTGCGTTATTCCCATGCCGATGGGATCAGGTCTACCGAAAGCCTCATCGCCGCCGACATCCGCATCGGGGATGATACGGTCAGGGTCTTTACCACCCATCTCCAGTCCGTCCTCTTCCGGAGTAAGGACTTTCACGATATAGAGATTATCAAGAACGTGGACGACAGCATTCTCACCGCGTCCAAATCCATTGCAAAGAAGCTCCGTTATGCCTTTCGACATAGGGCGGACCAGGCCATGCAGGTCCGGGAACAGCTCAACAAATGCCCCTATCCCGGGATCATCTGCGGCGACTTCAATGACGTCCCCAATTCTTATACTTATTATAATATCCGCGGCGAATGGCAGGACGCCTTTCTGAAAAAGGGATTCGGCATCGGCCGAACTTATGTCAATATCTCCCCCACGCTGCGCATCGACTATATCCTAGCCAACTCGGATCTGGACGTACTGCAATGTACCCGCTTTATCAACGGATATTCGGATCATCATCCGGTTGTTGCAGACCTAAAAATGCGGTAAAAACCCGGTAGGGTTTTTGCACGCCGAAGGCGGGCCAACATTAGCGCTGGCAGCAGCGAAGCTGCGGACCGAATAACAGGAATGCTGCAAATTTGGGTATAGGAGAATATTGTATCTTCGGGGCCGTATGAGCGTACTAAAAGTCCACAATTCGTATACAAGACAAAAAGAAGAATTTACCCCCCTCACTCCCGGCCATGTGGGAATGTATGTCTGCGGCCCCACGGTCAGCGGCGAGAGTCATTTAGGACATGCCCGCCCATTTATAACCTTCGACTTCATATATCGTTACCTGTTGCACCTGGGATATAAAGTCCGATATGTACGCAATATTACCGACGCCGGTCACTTCGAGGAAGAAGGCCGGGAGGCGGAAGACAAAATTGCAAAAAAAGCGGTGGTGGAAAAGCTGGAACCGATGGAGCTGGTGCAGAAATATACCAACCTCTTCCATTGGGCCATGCGCCAGTTCAATAACCTGGAGCCCAGCATCGAGCCCACGGCTACCGGCCACATCGTGGAACAGATCGGCATGATCGAGACGATCATCAAAGAAGGATATGCATACGAGGTCAATGGCTCCGTCTATTTCGATGTAAAAAAATATGCCGCCAGCTACCCCTATGGCAAATTAAGCGGCAGGATCCTGGACGACCTGCTCGAGACCACCAGGGACCTGGACGGACAGGATGAGAAACGCAATCGCCAGGACTTTGCCCTGTGGAAGCTTGCTCCGCCCGAGCACATCATGCGCTGGCAGAGTCCCTGGGGCGAAGGCTTTCCCGGCTGGCATATCGAATGTTCTGCAATGAGCACCAAGTATCTGGGAGAACAGTTTGATATTCACGGCGGAGGAATGGATCTTCAGTTCCCGCATCATGAAAGTGAAATAGCCCAGAGCACCATCTGCAACAAGCATATTCCTGCTCGTTACTGGCTGCATAATAATATGATCACCATCAACGGGAAGAAGATGGGGAAGAGTTACAACAATCAGATCCGTCTGACGGAAATGTTCTCCGGCAACAATCCCATCTTGCAGCAGGCTTATTCCCCGATGACCATCCGGTTCTTCATCCTGCAGACGCACTACCGCAGTACCCTGGACTTCAGCAATGAAGCTCTTCAGGCCGCAGAAAAGGGACTGAAAAGGTTATGGGAAGCCTATGACCTGTTGAAGAAAATGGACACCGGCGGGTTTTCCGGCAACGGTGAGTCCGGCAGCAGCGCGTCCGACCCCGCACTCGACGACCAGGTACGCAAGCTGCTCCATGGCCTTGACGAATTCATGAACGATGACTTCAACACCGCCAAAGTGCTCGCCAATATCTTCGAACTAGTGCCGGTGATCAATTCACTCAAAGGCGGTCAGATCCAGCGGGATGCGATCAGCCCGGCTACCCTTCAGCTGATGAAAACTTATTTCACCGACTACCTGGAGAAGATCCTGGGCCTGAAAGGCGAGTCGCTGGGTGATGATCATAAGCTGACCGGAGTGGTAGACCTGCTCATCGACATCCGCCGCGACGCTCGCAGCCGCAAGGACTATGCTACCTCCGACAAGATCCGCAACCAGCTCCTGGAACTCGGCATCGTGCTCAAGGACGAAAAGGATGGAGGAGTGAGTTATACATTTGCGTAACATGGAATATCTTCTTCATCTTGCAAAAGACAAAAAGCTGAGAAAGCTCATCGAGGGCGCCGAACCACTCGGTGTGCGAAGAAGTAAAGACATCCTCTTTTACCTCATCGCCTCCATTATGAGCCAGCAGCTTTCCACCAAAGTGGCTGATACGATCAAAAAACGTTTTCTGGCACTCTATGACGGACGTATACCCCTGCCCAACGAAGTGCTGGCTACCGCTCCGGAGACCCTTCGGTCGATTGGTCTGTCCAACGCAAAAGTGAGTTATGTTCAGAATGTGGCGCGTTTTGCCCTTGAGCATGGCCTTGATGATGAGATTCTTCATAAGATGGATAATGAGGCAGTCATCGAATATCTTATCCAGATCAAGGGAGTCGGCCGGTGGACGGTTGAAATGCTGCTGATGTTTGGACTCGGACGCGAAGACATCTTCGCCATCGATGACTGGGGCATCCAGAACGCCATGATCCATATCTATAAGCTGGACCGCACCGACAAAAAAGCCTTTCGCGAAGCCCTCCTGCGAATTTCTCAGAAGTGGAGCCCGTATCGCACCTATGCCTGTATGCATCTCTGGCGCTGGAAAGACAATAGCCCCGTTGTGGCCACCACCGCAAAAAAGCCAGCCGCCCCAACGGCAAAGAAACCCGCGACCAAATCCGCCGGCGCCGCTCGCGCCGCCGCAAACAAACCCTCGACCAAAGCCGCCCGCCCCGGCGCAAAAAAAACTCACCCCAAAACTGTCCCCGCAAAAAAGGCCCGCACCCGCAAATCTTCCCATTAACAAGTTTTTAACCTGCAAAAAACCCTATTTCGCCGATTAGCAGTAGACGCCTTCCCCCGCATCCGCGTATCTCTCTCTATAATCTTTAATCTTTAAAATTATAGTTGTGAGAAAATTGAAAATTTTATCTCTGATTGTCGGTCTGATCGGGCTTGTTTCTACTATTGGTTGCAAGAAAACCACTAATAACACGGTCGTAAAGCAGGACAGCGTTTTTTATTCTGCCTGGATGCAATTGAAGATGACGAACGTGGGGGATACGGCTTATTATCAGGATATCAGCGCCAGCAGGCTCACCCAGACCGTGCTCAGCACCGGTGTCGTACTCAGTTATCTTGGATCGCCAGGCACTTCAGATACCGCTGTTGCCAATGCTTCGGACTATGGTCTTTATCAGATACTGGACGTGGGAAATATCGAAGTACAGTCCTACGGGTACCTCAATGATCTGAGCTTTAGCAGTTCCGGCTTTCTATACCGGTATGTTATCATTCCGGGTTCCGTGCTGACGACTACATCACTAAAAAATTTCAGTATTCAGCAGTTGAAAAAAATGAACTTTATGGAAGTTCAGAAAGCGATCAATACGGCGGCGGCCGGCGATTCTTCATCCAACAAATTAACGAACACAAATTGATAGCGGCAGGTGAAGGAAGTGTTATTTCACTTCCTTCACTTCTATATCTTCAACTATCTTGTTATTCGCATTTACTTCCCAGCGCTGAACGGAATTGTCTCCATAATTGCGAATAACAAAGGTCAGCTTTGCAAACGCATCAGGATCAGCCAGTTTGAATTTTTTATCAAACTTCTTGTCCGAATACAGATTTTGGAAGAGCTGATTGCCATCTGCATCCAGTACGGTCACGCTGAAGCGGCTGCCGTTTGCGTTGTTGTATATGACATTGAATAAATATTCTCCATCTTTCCCGGAAATGCATTTTACCTCTGCAGTGCTTGCATTGCTGCTATTATTAGCACCACCAACATTCCCATTGCGGTCATTACCATCAGTGCTGCGATTGCCGCCATTTGCCATGCCCAGCAAGCTCGTGCCTGCCAGCAAAAAAGTGAAAAGCATCGATTTCATAAAATCCGTTTTTAATTGTTATTAAAGTTTTTTTACGGCAACCTCCTGCACGAAACGGCTGTTGACATTGATCTCAAAGGTCTTCACGACATCAGCCTCTTTGCCATTGCGGATGACAAAAACGATCCTGTCCCTTTCAGCTTTGGGCAGCCTGAATTGCTTATAGAAAGTTTTCTCGTTGAAAATGTTCTGGTATAATTGAGTACCGTCCTGATCCTTGACGATAAGCTGGAACTTGCTGCCCTCGGGGTTGGCGTAAGAGACATTGAATACGATCATGTCGTCCTGTGTACCAAGATATTTTACGATTGCGCTCTCAGTTTGACCAGCCCCGGAGGTGGTAGTTTGAGCTTGCGCCGTTGCGACCGTAAGAACAAGACAGAATCCAGGGATAAGTTTGCCGAATACACCGGTAAGTAACTTCTTCATATAATGGGTTTTTAATGACTGTTAAGGATATGGGGCAACCCGTTTCGGCAAGTATCGTGTGGCAGCAAAAGAGGTGGAAAGTTCACAGGGGCAAAACAGTCTGGAGGCAAGTCGATCGGCGGCAAACAGTCGGAGAACAAATTGATATGGGCAAAACAGTCAGAGGGCTGAAAGACCGGAATGGAGACAATCGAGCGTCAGAATGGAAGCAAAAAGGAGGCTTGAGACAATCGCCGGTAACAATCAGATAGCAGGCTAAGAGTGGAGAAATATACTTTTATAGAACAAAAGTATATCCAAAATCGAATAATTGCAATACTTCTATATAAAAATTGTGTTAAACAGTCGTATTTTATTTATTGCTATGCGTGTCTTCATTTAAGATCTTCCATAACAGGTCCTTTAATTCGACAAGCCCCTGTTGGGTCATCGAAGAAATAAAGAGATGGGGGATATTTGCCGGCAGCTCGTTACTGATAGCTTCCTTTAATTCATTATCCAGCATATCGCTCTTGCTGATCGCAATAATGAACCTCTTGTGCAACAGCTCCGGGTTATATTTTTCCAGCTCATTGACCAAAACCCGGAATTCCTCGCCATGATTATTGCTGTCGGCGGGGATCAGGAACAAAAGGACGGGATTTCTTTCAATATGTCGAAGAAAACGGTGTCCGAGCCCTTTGCCCTCCGCCGCACCCTCGATGATACCCGGCAGATCGGCCATACAAAATGACTGGCCATCACGATAGTCCACCATTCCAAGCTGAGGGGTCAGAGTGGTAAAAGCATAATCGGCAATTTTTGGCCTGGCAGCAGTAATGACAGAGAGTAGGGTGGATTTGCCGGCATTCGGGAATCCTACCAATCCCACATCTGCCAAAACCTTCAATTCCAGCACTTTCCATCCTTCTACACCAGGAAGTCCCGGCTGGGCATGCTCCGGCGCCTGGTTGGTTGGAGTGGCGAACATGGCATTACCCTGACCACCCCTGCCCCCTTTC
>Ga0193716_1000113_pt1 | contig 46362 bp, 31 predicted proteins | sample U2c1metaG_FD_145901 | JGI IMG/M metagenome (GOLD analysis project Ga0193716, IMG submission 145901) | Soil microbial communities from a riparian zone of the East river system, Colorado, United States - U2c1 | ecosystem: Environmental > Terrestrial > Soil > Riparian zone | place: USA: East River...
AGCGGGGGTCGCTACGCTCCCCCCGCCTCCCCAGACTCAACACAACCAACCAATCCCTACCACCTAAACCAAACCGGACACTTCATGTGCTATGAAAACCGGACATTTTAACTTGCTAACGACAGGAAACGATGCGCACGGTGTTTCCGTGGTGCGGTATCTTTCGCAACGTTCCGCGACGGCAGGCGCTTTTTCACGGCATTTATCGCGTATGCTTTTTTAATGCGATGCGTATTGGGGTTTGACGGCGGCGGCACCAAGACCGAGTGCGTCTTGATGGAAGAAACGTGCCGCGTGCGCGCGGTCACATTTTCCGGCGCCTCCAATCCAGTGAATGTCGGGATAGAGGCAGCCGCTGCCGCGATGATTTCCGCTGCCCGGGAGGCGTTGCTGAACTCCGGCCTTGCTCCGCTCGATGTGACCCAAGTCTGCGCTGGAGTGGCAGGAGCCGGAGATCCGCAAATAGCTTCGGGGCTCGAAACGCGATTGAAAAAAGAATTTCTAAACGGGCAGGTGACCCTGGCCAGCGACTTGCAACTTTCCTTGCTTGCGACAAGAGAATCTCCGAGCGTTGTGGTACTTGCCGGCACCGGATCGGCAGCCATGGGACGCGACGCGAAAGGGAATACCGCGCGGGCCGGCGGGCTGGGACCAGTCATTGGCGACCCGGGCAGCGCTTATGAAACGGGTCGCCAAGCCATCTCCCTTGCTCTGCAAAGGCATTGGAACGAAGACAAGTTTGCTTTGGGAGAGCAAATCCTCGCCTCGCAGCAATGTTCGTGGAGTGAATTGGCAGACCGGGCGCGCAGCCATCCGACCCAGATGTTTCCTCTGATTTTCAGAGAGGTGGCGGCGGCCGGAGAGCAAGGTGATCCGGACGCGCGCAAGCTCCTGAGCACTGCCGCCGAAGATCTGGCGCGGCTGGCCGAGGAAGTGATTGGACAGCTGAAGTTGCGTGGCGAGGAGTTTTTTCTGGGCAGAACCGGCGGCGTATTTGTTGGCAGTCCCTTTCTGACGCTGGAATTTGAACGGTCAATTCAAAAAAACGCCCCGACGGGCCGGGTCGGACCGTTGCCGCAATCGGTGGCCGAGACCGCCGCGCAGCTCGCCTGCCGAGCCGCGCGTTCCCATTCACAGAGCAGGCAGCCGTGAGTACCGAGGAGGCCCGCGCAGCTCGCGGTCGCGCCAGTGCCGCAACGGGCGATGAGTTGACAGCCTTGCTGCACGGCGGCTCGGCCGAAGTCCTGCTGGGATTGCTCGACAATCCGGCGCTCGATGAGACGCAGGTTTGTCTGCTACTCGGAAGAAAAGATCTGCCCGCAGAGGTCATCGAAGAGATTGCCCGAAGAAAAGCTCTGCTGAAGAGCTATCGCGTGAAGAAATCGCTGGTTTTTCATCACCGGGCACCGCGTCTGGTCGCGCTGCGTTTGTTGCGGGATTTGTACTTGATGGATCTGATGCAACTCACATTCATTCCCGGCGTTTCCGCAGAATTGAAACTAAAAGCCGAGGAACAAGTGGTCGCGCGCTTGCCACAGCTTCCTCTGGGGCAAAAGATCACGCTGGCGCGACGAGGTCCGGCGCGGGTAGCCGGTTCGCTGCTCGCAGAAGGCCACGCGCGGGTGATCCCGATCGTTCTCGACAATGCCCATCTTACCGAAGCGCAAATCCTAAAAGTGCTCGCCCGGGAAAAACTCTCTCCGCAGGTCGTACTAGCCGTCACGCAGCACCGAAAGTGGTCGCATTTGTACAATATTCGTTTGGCTCTGGTACGAAATCCGGCTTCTCCTCTGGCCGCCATCCTGGCCTATCTTCCCGAACTCACGGTTTCTGATTTACGCGAACTGGTGGCCCCGGGAATTGTTCCGGAAAATCTCCGCAACTATCTTCAGGCCGAAGTGCAGCGCCGGATTCGCGCTGGAAAAAAACTCGAAACTCACTGAGCGTCCCGGCCAATTTGGTCTTCCAATGAGCATCAGGCGCGCGGAACCGGCCGCGCCGGCAGTCCTCGAGGTCTGCAGAGCCCGAAAAAAAGTAGACAATCGAGCAATATCGGGAACAAAACAGCCTTCTCCGGCGTCGTATAGAAGTGATGACCGCAGGCGTATTCTGCAAACAGAAGAGCGGTGCGCGGAAGCCGTCGCCGCCTCGTATTCCTGGCAGGGGTACCCGGTTGGCCTATGGGAACGGGACGATATTCACCACTCAGGTCGCCGCGTTTTGCTTATCGCGCGGATCTGGAAATCGAATGGGGCTCGGCTCGGCTGCGGGGCAGCACCCGCGACATCAGCTCCAGCGGAATGTACATTCAGACCCCCGACACGCTCTGGGTGGGAGCGGGCTTCACCGCACACCTAAAACTCGACAAGACCGTAAAAGTAGATTGCTACGTGAAACGCGTCGAACCGGGGCGCGGCATGGGGGTTTCGCTTACGGTTTCCGAATCCCAGCATCAGGAAGAGTTTCAAAATTTTCTGTCTACTCTTGCAAACACCAGCCCATGATTTCACTGCGTGCCGCGAGGCACTTATACTTGGGAAATGACACGCTGCCTTGATTGCGGTTCGGAGCGAACCGCGGACCAATGCCAAGCTTGCGGCTTGACGTCCGCTGCCGCTGCGGTGATGTTTCGCACCCGGCTGGTCAAGCGCATGGCCGTGTTTTTGGCCGGGTCGCTGGCGTTTCCCTACGTCAGTCAGATTTTTCCTCCTCTGGACCTCGATCTAATGTGGGTTTTATATGGCGTGCTGTTTTTCGTCGCCTTATTCCTGGCCGTGATTCTGGATCGACGTTCGCAACAGAAGAAAGAAGTGGAAGTGCTAAAGCGTATCTATGCCGGCTTCATTCCGCTGCCGTGGATACTGATGGGCGCGTTGCTCGTGAACGGGCGGCTGGATTCCCAGAAAAATATTCAGTATTACCCGACCAGGGTCGAAAGCCGTTTTAATATGCGCGGAATCGTCAAGGGCAGCCGCCGGCTGGTGGTTCGCTCCTGGCGGCCGGGGCAGCGGGTGGAACGGCTCGCCGTGGATGCGGACGACTTTGATCGATTTGGAGTAGGCGATTCGATTGAAGTTGCGGTGCAGCCCGGAGTGCTGGGCATTCCTTGGTACTACGGAGTTTACCGTCGCTGAGCGGAACTAGTTTCAGCCGGCGAATTTCAATACAGAGATTTTCCATCCGGGCGCAGCGGCAACTGGACTTCGAGGAAGTGACCAGCGGTTCCAAAGCGAAAACGGATTCTCTCGAGTTGTCCAACGTTGCGCTGCTTCCACTCGGAAACGTCAATCGGATCGTTGGGGACTGCCGCGTTTGACCATTCCACGTTTTCCCCTTGCGCCTTAATTTTCTCCGGATCAATGTCGTAGACTTCCTGTTCCTCCAGATCCATCAGCAGGTAGCGCTTCCAAATCCGGACCAGAATCATTCCGCGTTTTTCTGAATGATAGATGTTCCACGACTTTGGCGGCTGGTCATTGAATTTCAGGATGGCGAAAGAAACCGGCTTCCAGACGGATTTTTTCTCCGCGGGAGCGGTTTGAGCCTGTGCGGAACTGGCAAAAGTCACGACGAGAAGAAAAACAAGAGCGAAAAATCTTTGGCGACGCTTCAAAATAAGGCCTCGTGTGACCTAGGGAACATGGATGACACTACGATGATTCTACGATGCGATTGGTGGCCCAGCAAGCAAGCCCCACGAGCACGCGGAGACGGGTATAATGCTGCGCGATGCATGCAGCCACCTCAGTTGTCAGGCGAATTTACCGGACCTTCGCTCGCGTATTTCCCCGTTGCGGAATGATTTCCCAGGCTATCGCTTTTAATCTTTTTCTGGCGTTCTTTCCCACGCTGCTGATCGTAGTGACGCTGGCCACCACCCGCGTCGGCGGAAAAACCAATCTCTTGGATCTCATCACCCATTTGACGCAATATCTGCCGCCGGGCAGCCAACAAATTGTTTCGCAATTCCTGGTGCGCAGGGGCCCGGAGGCCTGGAAGATCGCTGTCGTCGGTTGGACCGGGACCTTGCTAGCCGGTTCGCAGGTCATGAAACTGCTCATGGAGGGCATTCACATTATTTACGGCGATGCGGAAAAGCCCGGATTCCTGCATCGCCAGCTGCGCGGTCTGGTGCTCCTTATGATTACCATCGCTCCGCTTCTGGCGGCGGCCGTACTTGGCGTGTTTGGCCGCCCCCTGCGGCGCTGGCTGGCCAACGAAATTGGGGCCTACAATCCGCTTCATGGGTGGTGGGCGTTTTTCTTTCCGGCAGCGGCGATTGTTCTGGCCCTGGTATCGCTGACGGTTATCTACCGCGTGGCCCGCCCGCAAGAGCATAGCCTTAGGAATGTGCTGCCGGGCGCGATCCTGGCGACCGTGCTTTGGTGGCTGGTTGATGTGGTATTTGGCTTTTACGTGAGACGGGTCCCCTACAGCGTGGTTTACGGCGGACTTGCCGCGGTCATTGGTCTGATGATCTGGATGCAGCTTTCCGCGGTCATCGTGTTTCTGGGGGCGGCGTGGAACGCGGAATCGGCGCAAAGCCGCCAGTGACCGGCCGCCGCCCGGCACCCGTTTCCGCCCTCAGCTCCCGCTTCATTGACATGAAAATTCAGGGAAGCGTATAGTCAGTCCAGTCAAGTAATCCACATTGCCAACGTCTGTCGAGGCCGCTAATCGCCGAGCGGAACAGGTGCTAGGGTCGGGGTCAGAAGGGAACAGATGTTCCAGGCATCGCACTTCTCGTATTTTCGGCGTAGCGGTTTTGCGTCCATTTTCCTTCTGGTATTTTTGTTGGCAATTTCACTTGCCGCGCAGCAGCCCGGCCCGCCAAGCGCTGCCCCCGCTGCCAGCAATCCTGCGCCCCCCGCAAAACAGGAGCCGGCGCCGGCAGCTCCCAAGGCCGGTGACAATTCCGAATTGTCGATGCACGACAATCCCGCAACATTTAAAGTGCGCGTGAACCTGGTGCTCGTTCGCGTCGTCGTGCGCGATTCCCAGGGACGGGTGATCCCCAATCTACGCAAGGAAGATTTCAACCTCGCCGACAATCGCAAGCCGCAAACAATCTCAACTTTCGGCATCGAGACACCGGGATCACACGCGACGCCCATCGCAGCCAGCAGTTCGGCCGAGGCGTCCCCGGAAGCCATTGAAAAGGGCGCTCCAGGAAAAGTCTTGCCCCAGCGATTTGTGGCGATGATGTTTGATGATATTCATCTTACGATGCAGGACGCCGTATTCGCACGAGATTCGGCCACCCGCTTTTTCGGCGCCATGACTCCTGCAGATCGCGTGGCAATTTACACCACCTCTGGCCAGGTCAGTGAGGAATTTACGAGCGATCAGGCCATCCTGAAGAAAACCCTGAATGGAATTATTTCGCGCCCTCCGGCCGGAGCCGCCTTTCACAGCTGCCCGGAAGTTAACTATTACCAGGCTGATCTGATCGAGAACAAAAGAGATTCGCAAGCGCTGGCCGTAGCCACCGAAGAAGCCCTGCAGTGCGCTTTTAGCGGCGATTCCAGGCAATATACGACGGCGCAGAGCATGGCGGAGGCGGAAGCCGTCCGCACGCTTACTTTAGGCGACACGCAGACCGAGTACGCTTTCCGCCATATGGAAGATGTCATGCGGCGTCTAGCGGGAATGCCGGGACAACGCGTGATGATGTTCGTCTCTCCGGGATTTCTTACCACAACGTTGCAAACAGAAATGTCGGACATGATGGACCGCGCCATACGCGCTGGAATCGTGATTAATACCGTGGATGCGCGCGGCCTGTTCGCTCCGGAAGTTTTGGGAGATATTTCCGACCCTCCGGTCGACACCATAAAAACGACGGGATACAAGTCCAGCTACCGCGTACAATCCGAACTCGCGCAGGGCGACGCCTTGGCCGAACTCGCCGACGGCACCGGCGGGACCTGGTTTCATAATCGCAACGATGTGGACGAAGGGATGCGGCAAGCCGGTGCGGCTCCTGCGGTCACCTATCTTCTGGGATTCTCGCCGCAGAATTTGAAAATTGACGGACGTTACCATCTATTGAAAGTAACGCTGGCCAACAAGCAAAAAGGCAGCATTCAAGCGCGGCGCGGATATTTTGCGCCCCGCACGCTGAAAGATCCGGTCGAATCCGCCAAGCAGGAAATCCAGGAAGCGATCTTCTCTCAGGAGGAGATCCTTGACCTTCCTCTCGAATTGCATACTCAGTTTTTCAAGAAGGACGCGGCGGAAGCCAAACTGGCAGTGCTCAGCCACCTGGATCTAAAAAGCTTTCGCTTCCGCAAGGCCGACGGCCGCCACGTGGACGACGTGACGGTGGCGACGGCCATTTTTGACGAGAACGGCAATTACATCACGGGCGGCGAGAAGATTGTCCAGATGAAGTTGCTGGACGCTACCTACGACAGGTTGAGCAAACCCGGCATCACCGTAAAGTCCAGTTTTGATGTGAAGCCCGGGAGTTATCTGGTACGCCAGGTCGTACGAGACGCCGAAGGAACGCAGATGGCTGCGAGAAACGGCGCGGTAACCATTCCTTATTAATTCGTTGGCTGGTGCACGGAGGAAATTATGAAATTCCAGGCCGCTGGGTTGTCGGGACGTACGGGCTTTGCTTGGGGACTGGCTGCATTTCTCTGCGCCGCGCCTGTTCGCGTGATGGCGCAGTCGGGGGAGGCGAACCCGGCGCCGCCGAATCCGCAGGCTGCTGCACAAGCGACGCCCGCCAACCTGCCTTCAGGTCCGGTCATCAAATCGGAGTCGCGGCTGGTTCTGGTGGACGCTGTGGTGACGGACAAGAAGGGAAATTACATCCACGATCTGACGCAAGCGGATTTCAAGGTATACGAAGACAACAAAGAACAATCCGTTTCCAGCTTTTCCGCGGGCAGCGACGTAGAGGTCCAGGCCAAAGGCCAGCGGCGGTATCTGATTCTTTTCTTCGACAACTCCACGATGCAACCGCCCGACCAAATTCAGGCGCGCAACGCAGCAACCAAATTCATTGACGCCAACGCCGGCCCGGACCACCTCATGGCTGTCGTCGATTTTGGCGGAGCCCTGCGCATCAGACAGAATTTTACGGCGAATGCCGATTTGCTGCGCAGCGCTGCAAGCGGCGTGAAGAACTCGGCCGTGGATCCCAATGCGCAACAGCCGGTTACCATCGCGTCCGCGGGATTGTCTTCCCTTAGCAACGCAGAAGCGGATTTTGGCGCGCGCAGCGTGCTATTGGCAGTGCGCAGCCTGGCCAAGAACCTGCGCGGCGTGCCAGGACGAAAGATGGTCGTTCTGTTTTCCGCGGGCTTCCCGCTTTCTCCCGAGAATGAGTCAGAACTGACGGCGACAATTGACAGCTGCAACAAAGCGAACGTGGCGATTTATGCTCTGGATGCCCGGGGTTTGACCGGCGGCATCCCCGCGGGAAGTGCCGCGCTGCACGAGCCATCCGGCCGTCCGCGCCAGGTCTCGACTCGGGCCGCCGGGCCAAAGAGTTCGCAGCCTCGTCTACTCCTTGCGGCGTATCCGCAGCGCCCTGGTGGCGGTGGTGGTGGCCGTCCTGGAGGCGGTGGAACGGGAGGAGGCACGGGAGGCACGGGAGGCGGTGGCGGCAAGGGCGGCACCGGAGGAGGCACGGGCGGCACCGGTGGTGGCGGTAAAGGGGGAACCGGCGGCACGGGCGGAACTGGTGGCAAGGGCGGCACCGGAGGAACCGGCGGCGGCACCCGCGGCGGTGGGGGTGGCGGAACCGTTCCCAGGGGCACGCGGCCCAGTGCGTTTAATTCACCCTATTCCCAGCCAAGGACTATCGTTCCGCAATTTCCAACGTCGGTGGCCACCAATCAGCAAATCCTGGCCGCGCTGGCCGAAGGCACCGGTGGATTCACCATCTTCAACACCAACGATTTGCTGGGTGGTTTGCAAAAAATAGGTCGGGAGCAAAACGAATTTTACATTCTTGGGTATGTTCCTGCCGTTACGGCCGAAGGCAGCTGCCATACCTTGAAGGTAAAGATGAATCGCGGTGGGTTGAACGTGCGTTCGCGCAGCGGATACTGCAACGCCAAACCGAGCAATGTGCTGGAAGGGAAGCCCATCGAACGGCAGATGGAAGCGCAGGCTTCTGGAGCCCAGGCCGGTTCGATCCGGGGAACGATGCAATCCCCCTATTTCTATACCGCGCCGAATGTGGCCCGCGTGAATCTTTCAATGGAGATTCCCTCGGAAGCTCTGCAATTCAACAAGGAAAAAGGGAAGTATCACGCCAACATGAATGTCCTGGGAATCGCCTACAAACCCGACGGCAGCATAGGCGCGCGCTTCAGTGACACCATTAATCTCGAGCTGGAGAAAGACGAGTGGAAGGAATTCACCAAGATTCCGTACCAATACACGAATCAGTTCGATGCTGCGGCGGGAACCTACAAGCTAACGATTGTGCTGAGTGCCGGCGGTGATTCGTTTGGCAAATTCGAAACCCCGCTGACCATCGATGCCTACGACGGTCAGCATTTTTCGCTGGGCGGAATCGCGCTGACGAACGCTCCGCAGCGTCTGGCTGAAATCCCGACCAACATGGATTCTGTGCTTCTTGAAGATCGCACCCCGCTGGTTGTTAGAGGTTTTCAGGTCGTTCCATCGGCGACCAATCGCTTCAAGAAATCCGACAACGTGGTCGTCTATACGGAGGTTTATGAACCTCTTTTGACCTCGGCCAACCCACCCAAAGTGGGTGCGGGCTATCACATTCTGGAACGCGCTTCGAATAAGGAAGTATTCTTTTCGCAGGCCATCAGCATGGACGATTACATCCTGAAGGGCAGCCCGGTCATTCCCGTGGGCTTGAAAGTAGCGGTGAAGGATCTGCCCTCCGGCAGCTACACCCTGCTGTTCCAGGCCGTCGACGGCGCCGGCAACAAGGCACCGAACCGAATGGCTTATTTTGATCTGACGGACTAACCGGGTTTTACCTGGATTTGTTGCCGAAGCCGGGTTGTTCAAAATGGCGGCCAGAAGCCGCCATGGCGCTTGGCCGACAGGTAAACCCTGCCGTCCCCCAGCCCCGCGACGTTGTTTGTTCTCAATGGCTTAGGGAAAAATTCACAGGCCGCATACATTGTAGAAATTTCGCAACTTCGCCGCTTTGCTGGGGTTACTTTAGACGTGCAAGCGCGCTTTAAGTCCACCCGGCCGGGCAGGAGCAGTCCTGTGAGTCCAGCGCAACGTCCCGCCGCGGAGCGATCCCTCCTCGATTGCAACTTCAAATCTTGTGGCGCGGTATTCCTGTCTTTGGTGTGCTTTTTTTCGCTCGGACTGGACCCTCCGGCTGCCGCTGTGCCGCTGGCCGCGCGCGGCAAAAAGTCCAGGCCGGATCCGGTGTTAAAGGGTCTGCCTCCCATGGACCTGAGCGCGGACGAAGCGATTCTGCACGCTCTCAACCGCCTTTCCTATGGTCCGCGTCCCGGGGACGTCCAGCGCGTGAAACAAATAGGTCTGGCGAAATGGATCGAGCTGCAGTTAAATGCCGATTCGATTGACGACAGACGACTGGAGTCGCGACTGGAAAATCTTCCAACTCTGCGGCTTTCCACCGCCCAGTTGATTGAGCAGTATCCCCGACCGAAGGCCGCGGCACAGCAAGCGCTGATTCAATCGCCGACTCGTACGCCGTCGGCAGCAGCGGTTGTTGGGAACGGTAGCGGGGCTTTGCAGACAGCGGTTCCCGCGATACCGGCGATGCCTGCCGACGAGCCTGCAAATCCCGCGCGGAACTCGGACAATTCAAGCGGGACATCGTCCATGAAGGAAATTCCCCAGGCAGACGCCAATGCCGCAAACAGGGCGACGACCGGCTCGGGGAAACGCAACTTTCTCACTGGAGCGGACCCCAATGCGGTTCCGAAAAATATCGCCGACGACAGCAAGCGACCGCAGCGGGTCGTCGAAGAGCTGGCCATGGCCAAGGTTGCGCGCGCGATTTACAGCGAGCGGCAACTCCAGCAGATCATGGACGATTTTTGGTTCAACCATTTCAATGTGTATGCAGGCAAAGGCGACGACAAGTGGTATCTCACTTCCTACGAACGCGATGTGATTCAACCGCACACTTTCGGCAAATTCAAGGATCTGGTCCTGGCTACGGCGACGAGTCCGTCCATGCTTTTCTACCTGGACAACTATTTGAGCGCCGATCCAAGGGCCGCCGAGCGTCAGGCCGTGGAACGCGCGCTTCGCCAGAACCGTGGATATGGCCGGCCGCGTTCCCCAGCAAATCCGCAACCAGCTGCGAAAAAGAAAAAAGGGCGCGGATTAAATGAGAACTACGGCCGCGAATTGATGGAACTACACACGCTCGGCGTCGACGGCGGCTACAGTCAAAAAGATGTGACAGAAGTGGCGCGCTGCTTCACCGGATGGACCATCGACAAGCCACGGCAGTATGCCGCGTTTAAGTTTGACGAACGGCTGCATGATCCCGATCCCAAAATTGTTTTAGGAAAGAAAATTCATGCCGGCGGGATGAAGGACGGCGAACAAGTCATCGAATTACTCGCGCGCAATCCCAGCACGGCCAGATTCATCGCAACGAAACTGGCGCGTCGGTTTGTTTCAGACGATCCGCCGCCGGCCCTGGTGAATCGCATGGCAAAAACATTTACGGATAGCGATGGCGACATCCGATCCGTACTGCACACCATGATTTTCTCGCCGGAGTTTTGGTCCCGCGAATCGTATCGCGCCAAGATAAAGACGCCGTACGAGCTGGTGATTTCCAGCGTGCGCGCCCTGGGAGCGGACGTCGATACGCCGATGCCGCTGGTGCAATGGGTGGCCCGCATCGGCGAGCCGCTCTATCAGTGCCAGCCGCCGACGGGCTTTGCCGATAAGGCGGACGCCTGGGTCAATGCCGGCGCGCTGCTGAACCGGCTGAATTTTTCTTTGGCGCTGGCGGGGAATAAAATTCGCGGTTCGCGAACCGATGTGGCCGCACTGCTCGGTGTGGATGCCCCCGACGACGCCAGGATCGCGCTGGACCGCGCGGTACAGGCTTTTCTCGGCGGGCAAATCGCGCCGGCAACGATCGAGACCTTGCAGAAGGAACTCGAAACGCCGCAGGTACGGCAGGCCAAGCTGGACGACCCGGTCCGGCAGGTCGATCTGGGAGTGGTTACGGGAATGGTGCTCGGCGCGCCGGAATTTCAGCGCCGATGAACGAGGAAGCGATGAACGACCAGTGTTGCGAAGGCCAGCGCCCGCCGCGATTTTCGCGCCGGTATTTTTTGAAACAGGGCGGGGTAGCGATGGTTGGCATGAGCATGATGCCGGCCTTCCTGCAGCGCGCGATCGCCGCGACTCCGGCCGCCGGCAAAAAGCAGATGGTTGTCTTGTTTCAGCGCGGCGCGGCCGATGGCTTGAACATTGTGGTTCCCTTTGCGGAGCCCAACTACTATCGCTTGCGTCCGACGATTGCGATTCCGCAGCCGAAGCGGGGAACGGCAGGCGAATCCGCGATTGACCTCGATGGATATTTCGCGCTCCATCCGAGTCTCGCGCCGCTCGAGCCCCTCTTTCACAGAAATCAGTTGGCCATAGTCCATGCCGCAGGTTCGCCCGATCCGACCCGTTCGCACTTTGATGCCCAGGACTACATGGAATCCGGCACGCCAGGGGTTAAAGCGACCGAGGATGGCTGGCTGGACCGCGCGATGCAAACCATCCCGGAAGAAAACGCTTCGCCGTTTCGCGCCGTGGCCATGGGAGCGAGCCTTCCCCGCATGCTTCGCGGAGCGGCGGGAGCAATCGCCCTGCCGGACTTGAAACAATTCAAAGTGCTGCCGTCTTCTGGAGCGATGGCCAATGTGGCCCAGGGCGGATTTGAAGCCATGTATTCGCGGAGTGTCGATCACGCTCTGCACGGAACAGGAGCGGAAACATTTGAAGCGATCAACCTCCTCAAAAAAGTGGATGCCAGCAAGTTTCCGCCGGAAAATGGCGCGCAGTATCCCAAGAGCCGTCTGGGGCAGAGCCTCCAACAGATTGGAATTTTGCTGAAGACCGGCATCGGCGTCGAAGTACTGTTTGTCGATTGCGGCGGCTGGGACAATCACGTCAATGAAGGCGGCGTGCAGGGCCAGCTTGCCAATTTGTTACGGGATTTGGGGCAGGGACTTGCCGCGTTTCACGAGGATATGGGCGACCGCATGGAAAACATTGTCGTCGTCACGATGAGTGAATTTGGCCGCACCGCAAAGGAAAATGGCAACCGCGGCACCGATCACGGCCACGCCAACTGCATGTTCGTCATGGGCGGCGCGGTGAAGGGCGGCCAAGTTTACGGAAAGTGGCCAGGTCTGGCCGAGCATCAGCTCAACGATGGCCGCGATCTGGCGCTAACCACGGACTTCCGCGCGGTCGTCGGCGAAATTCTTACCAAACATATGGGCGTTAAAGATCTTGCTCCGGTTTTTCCCGGTTTCTCGGGGGCGTCTGCTTCCCCCGCCATGATTCGTTCCTGAATCGAAATCCGCAGGTACAACGAAAAAAGGCCATCGCCTGAAGAGCGATGGCCTTTGTCATCGAACCGTTTTTGACAGATTTAGGAGTGCGCCGCCGAACCCCGGATGCGCATGCTGTAGAACGAGCGGTAGACGAAGGTGAAAGAGATCAGGAAGAAGACCGCAGCCAGGATGTGCGTCAAAGTAGTGCTGCCTTGTTGGGCGGTCAGCTGCACGGCGAGATCAACGGCCAGCAGGCCGAACAACGTCGTGAACTTGATGACCGGATTGAGCGCGACCGACGAGGTGTCCTTGAAGGGATCGCCCACCGTATCGCCGACCACTGTTGCGTCATGCAAGGGTGTGCCTTTTTGCTTCATTTCGACTTCCACGATTTTCTTGGCATTGTCCCAGGCGCCGCCGGCGTTAGCCATGAAGATGGCCTGGTACAAGCCGAAGATGGCGATGGAGAACAGGTAGCCGATGAAGAAAAAGGGTTCGACGAAGGCGAACGACAGCGTAGCGAAGAACACCGCGATGAAAATGTTCAACATGCCCTTCTGCGCGTACTTGGTGCAGATTTCGACGACTTTCTTGCTGTCTTCAACGCTGGCTTTCACCACGCCGTCCAGCTTGATATTGGCTTTGATGAATTCCACCGCGCGGTAAGCGCCGGTCGTGACCGCCTGGGTCGAGGCTCCCGTAAACCAATAAATCATCGCGCCGCCGGTGATCAGACCGAGCACGAAGGGAGCGTGCAGCAGCGAAAGTTTATTCACATTTTCGGTGAGGCCGTTGGTCAGCCCCATGATGATGGAAAAAATCATCGTGGTGGCTCCGACGACCGCGGTACCGATGAGCACCGGCTTGGCGGTGGCCTTAAAGGTGTTGCCCGCGCCGTCGTTGGCTTCGAGCAGGTCTTTGGCGTGCTCGAAATTCACGTCGATGTTGTAGTCCTTCTTCAGGTCGGCCTTGATGTTGGGAACCTGCTCGATCAGCGACAACTCATACACGGATTGCGCGTTGTCCGTGACCGGGCCGTAGGAATCGACCGCGATGGTCACAGGTCCCATACCGAGGAACCCGAAGGCCACCAAGCCGAAGGCGAACACGGCTGGAGCCAGCATCTGGGCGCCGAGATCCAGGTTGCTGATCAAATAGCCGGTGGACATCAGAGCCACCATGGCCAGTCCGATGTAGTAGGCGGAGAAGTTGCCGGCCACAAAGCCGGAAAGAATTCCCAGCGAAGCGCCGCCTTCTTCGGCCGAGGTGACGACTTCTTTCACGTGGCGGGATGCGGTGGACGTGAACACCTTCACGAGTTCAGGAATGATGGCGCCCGCGAGCGTGCCGCAGGAAATAATCGTTCCCAGCTTCCACCACTGGGTCGAGTCGCCGCCAAGAACCGGGATGATCAGATAGGAGACGACATAGGTAAGTGCGATGGAGACGATCGAGGTAATCCACACCAGGGAAGTAAGCGGCGCTTCGTAGTCCATGTCGTCGACATCCTGGTATTTCGCTTTGGCGATGGCGCCGTTGATGAAATATGCGCCCGCGCTGGCGATGAGCATCACGATGCGCATCACAAAAATCCAGACGAGCAATTGAACCTGCACGTGGGGATCATGAACTCCGAGAAGGATGAAGGTGATCAGGGCCACGCCGGTGACGCCGTACGTTTCAAAGCCGTCCGCACTGGGACCCACGGAATCTCCGGCATTGTCGCCGGTGCAATCCGCGATGACGCCAGGGTTGCGCGCATCATCTTCCTTGATCTTGAAGACGATCTTCATCAGGTCCGAGCCGATGTCGGCAATCTTGGTGAAGATGCCGCCCGCGATGCGCAAAGCCGCCGCCCCGAGCGATTCGCCGATGGCAAAGCCGATGAAGCAAGGTCCCGCGTAGTCGCCGGGAATGAACAGCAGGATCAGCAGCATCATCAGCAATTCAACGCTGATGAGCATCATGCCGATGCTCATGCCGGCTTCCAGTGGCGTTTTGTAAATGGGATAAGGCTTGCCGCGCAAGCTGGCAAACGCCGTGCGCGAGTTGGCAAACGTGTTTACGCGGATGCCAAACCAGGCCACCCCGTAACTTCCCGCGATACCCACGACGCTGAAAAACAAGATAATCGGCAGCGTGACCATCACCGGCTTGCCGGGCACCGGTGAGAGAATGCCGAAGTACAGCACAATCACAACGGCGATGAACACCCACAGGAACATCAGGAACTTGCCCTGCGTAAACAAATACGTCTTGCAGGTCTCATAAATCAGCTCAGAAATATCGAGCATTGATTTGTGAACCGGCATGTTTTTCAACTTCGTATAGATCACCAGTCCAAACAGCAAGCCAAAAATGCAGATGATAATTCCGTACAGCAGGAGTTTGTGACCGTCAATGGCGCCATTCAGAAAAGCCACGTCTGAAAGGTTCGGCAATTTGAGGCCGGCTTCGCCTCCACCTTCGGCAGCTCGTGCCGCTGCGGCGCCCAGGAGCGAAAGAAAAGCCGCGGCAACGCCAAATTTCGTGATGCTAATACTTCGGAGCCAGGCATTTTTGAGCCAGGTTCGCATTGAACATCCTCCATTTAACAATTGGCCTTGTTGGGGCCGGCAATCGTCGCTTGCGGGCGGCGTGAGTTTCCGAGCAAAGTTCCGGCACACCCCGTCAGCCACACACGACCACCAAAATTCCAGCTGGAATCCTTGGTGAGCTGGTGTTGTTGCTGCTCTTTACCGGATTTCCGCAATTAACCAAACTAAGACAGGAATTTCACGCCCGGCCTCCGGCCCTCGATGCTCCATTTGCAGTCCGGAGCAGCTCCCTGACCGGTTGGCCCGAGACTAAAACAAAACGCTGATTTATAACATTTAGCTAATGGCTGGTCAAACTGTTCCCTATGCCCAACCGGGGCTGTCGGCGAAAGCCTGGCAAATCCGTTCAGGCCTACCGGGAACCTGGGGAGACGCGATAAGCAAACCGATGGTACCATGCCTTATCAACACCCGCTGTAGAGTCAGTCTGGACGGGAGTCCATGAGCACCAAACCTATGATTCGTACGGATTTGCAGCCACCGGAAGGCACTCCAGTGCGCCACGACTGGAGTACGGCAGAAGTGCAGGCGATCTACGGCGCGGCGCTGCCCGAGCTGATTTTTCGAGCGCAAACGGTGCACCGCCAGTTTCACCCGCCGGACCGGGTGCAAACGTGTCAGTTGATCTCCATCAAAACGGGCGGCTGCCCGGAAGATTGCGCGTATTGTCCGCAGAGCGCCCACTATGACGCTCCGGTCGAGCGGCAAGGGCTGCTCGACCCGCAGCACGTGATTGGCGTTGCCAGGGAAGCCGCAGAACGCGGCGTAACGCGTTTTTGCATGGGCGCAGCCTGGCGGCAAGCTCCTGAAGGCCGGGAATTTGAAAATGTCCTCGAAATGGTGCGGGGGGTTTCCGCGCTGGGCCTGGAAGTTTGTTGCACGCTGGGGATGTTGACCGCCAGCCAGGCGGAACGGTTGAAGGCCGCAGGTTTGAGCGCGTACAACCACAATTTGGATACTTCACCGGAATTTTACGGCTCGATCATTACGACTCGCGTCTACGAAGATCGCTTGAAAACTCTGGCCGCTGTGCGCAAAGCCGGGATTACCGTTTGCTGCGGCGGAATTCTTGGCATGGGCGAACGAGCGTCCGATCGCATCGGATTGCTGCAGCAGCTGGCTGCCCTTGCCCCGCACCCGGAAAGTGTACCCATAAACATGCTGGTCCGCGTCGAAGGCACGCCCCTGGCTTCGCTGCCGCCGCTCGACCCGCTTGAAATGGTTCGCGCCATTGCCACCGCGCGAATTTTGATGCCCGCTTCGCGTGTGCGCCTGGCCGCGGGAAGAAAGCAATTGACGCCGGAAGCCGTTACGCTTTGCTTTCTGGCCGGCGCAAATTCTATTTTTGTCGGTGAGAAACTTTTGACCACTCCCAATCCCGGCCCGGATGAGGACGAATTGTTGCTGCAAACATTGGGAATGAAGCCGCTCGAATCGCATGCCGTCTGAGCCCAAGAACAAATTGCTCCGCGAATTGGAAGCTGAGCTTCAAGCCCTCGAAGCGCGAAGCCAGCGGCGTTCTCTGATTGAAATTCATGGAATCAACCTGTGCTCCAACGATTATCTTGGGTTATCCAGGAGTCCTTTGCTAAAGGATGAAGTCATTGCCGCCATCCGCAACGCGGATCGCGTTGGCAGCACGGGATCCCGATTACTCTCCGGTCACGCCGGGATTTGGAGTGAAGTAGAAGCGGAGTTTGCGCAGTATGCTGGCACAGAAGCAGCTCTGTTTTTTGGTAGTGGCTATTCGGCAAACCTCGGACTTATCTCTTCATTGATATCGAGGGATGACGTCGTATTCTCAGATACATTGAACCACGCAAGTATCATTGATGGAATCCGGTTATCCGGAGCCCGAAAATTTATTTACCCGCATCTCGATTTGAACGCGCTCGAAGCGGTGCTACGTTCTCATGCGGGTGAACGCTGCAGGAAAATTATTGTGACCGAGACGGTTTTCAGCATGGATGGGGATGTGGCTCCGGTTGCGCACATTCAGTCGCTTGCGGAGAAATACGGCGCCGAGCTGATTGTTGACGAAGCGCATGCGACGGGCGTGCACGGCCCGGCGGGACGAGGAATCGCGGCGCAGGCCGGAATCGCGGAAAAAGTCTTTGCCGTTGTGCACACCTGCGGCAAGGCTCTGGCCAGCGCGGGAGCTTTTGTTTGCGGAAGCAAGATCCTCAAGGAGCACCTGATTAATCGGGCGCGAACATTTATTTTTAGCACCGCACTGCCGCCGTACCTGGCTGGCCAGATCCGCGCTGCCTTGCGGATTTCCCTCTTGATGAATCAGGAGCGGGCGGCGTTGCAGATGAATTCGGCGAACCTGGAGTCCGCCATGCGCGCAATGGGTCTGGATACGGCGGGAAGCACATCGCAGATCGTTCCAGCGGTGATCGGTGGCAACGAAGATGCGCTCGGCGCTTCCGAATTCTTGCGGCGCGAGGGATTCGCCGTGCGCGCGATTCGCCCGCCCACGGTGGCCGAAGGAACGGCACGGTTGCGGTTTTCTTTGACGGCGGCAATCTCATCGACTGACGTTGCGCGACTGGAAACTGTTTTGCAGAACTGGCGCGCCAGTTTGCCGCAGACCCATGCACTGGCAGGGCGCGCATGAGGCACCATTTCTTTATTACCGGCACGGATACCGGGGTCGGCAAGACCACCCTGTCGGCGCTGCTGTGCGCGGCGCTCGATGCCGTTTACTGGAAGCCGATTCAAACCGGGACGCTGGAAGGTTCCGACCGCGTGACGGTGATGCGCCTTGCTGGAATTGGCACCGACCGCACGCTTGACGAAGTTTATAAATTTGTCCCCCCGGTTTCGCCGGATTTGGCGGCGCGCTGGGCCGGCGTGGAAATCGATCTGGGCCGCATCAACATGCCCACCAGCCTTTTGAACGACTGGCTGGTTGTGGAAGGCGCGGGCGGAGTCCTTGTTCCCATCAATCAAAAACAATTCATGTTGGACATGATGGTGAAATTCAAGTTGCCGGTGATTGTGGCGGCCCGCAGCAGTTTGGGCACCATCAACCACACGCTGTTGACACTGGCCGCGCTGCACGCGGCGGAATTGCCGGTGCACGGCGTTGTTTTGATCGGCGATCAGAATCGTGAAAACCGCGAAACCATTGAGCGCTTCGGCCACGTGCGCGTGATCGGTGAGATCCCGCGGTTGCCGAATCTGCACCGCACCGCGCTCATGCAGGTGTTCATGAATCATTTTGATCGCGCGGCGTTCGCGCAGTAGTCGCCCTCTCCCGTTCACTGCTACAATCTTTTGCGCCATCGAATCCTATTTCCATGACCAATCCTTCCTGGCTCAATCTCGATCACATTTGGCTGCCCTACACGCAGATGAAAAATGTGAAGATGCCCTTTCCGGTGGTCTCGGCCAAAGGTGTGCGCCTGCAGTTGGCTGATGGACGCGAACTGATCGATGGAATTTCAAGCTGGTGGACGGCTTGCCATGGTTATGGCCAGCCGCACATCCTGCAAGCTGTAGCGAAGCAGTTGCAGGCCATGCCGCACGTAATGTTCGGCGGGCTGGCTCATGAACCGGCCTACCAACTCGCAGCGCGCCTTGCCGCATTGCTTCCTGGCGATTTGAACCGTGTTTTTTTTACCGAATCAGGGTCCGTGGCCGTCGAAGTGGCGCTCAAGATGGCTGTGCAGTTCTGGATGAATCAGGGGAAAAGGCGCACGAAGTTTGTGAGTTTTCGTCACGGATATCACGGCGATACGTTTGCAACGATGGCGATTTGCGATCCGGAAGAAGGGATGCACAAATTGTTCCAAGGCGTGTTGCCGGAGCAATTTGTTGTGGATGTTCCCGATACCCCGGCGAAACTCGAAATAATGAAAAATTTCCTGCGCGCAAATCGCAATGAAATTGCCGCCGTGGTCATCGAGCCGCTGATTCAAGGCGCCGGCGGTATGAAGTTTCACGCGGCCACCGTACTGCGCGAGCTAAAAAAGCTTTGCGATGAAAATGAGCTGTTGCTTATTTTCGACGAAATATTTACAGGATTCGGGCGCACCGGAACTCTGTTCGCTTGTCAGCAGGCAGACGTTGTTCCCGACATTATCTGTTTATCGAAAGCGCTTACGGGTGGGACCGTTCCGCTGGCGGCGACGGTGGCCTCCGAGAAGATCTACAATGCCTTTCTTTCCGATGATCCGGGCGCTGCGTTCATGCATGGGCCGACCTACATGGCGTATCCGCTGGGCTGCGCGGCGGCGAACGCTTCACTCGACCTATTCGAGTCCGAACCGCGGCTGCAGCAAGTCGCGCGGATCGATTCGCAGCTTGGCGCCGAACTTTCCCGTTGCCGCGGCCTGCGCGGCGTTCAGGATGTTCGCGTCAAAGGTGCGGTCGGCGTTGTCGAGTTGGATCGCCCGGTCGATTCGGCTGCGCTCCGGGCCAGATTTGCGGAATACGGTTGCTGGATTCGGCCGTTTGGCGATGTGCTCTATCTGACTCCGCCCCTGGTAATCGGTGAAAGCGATCTCACGACGCTAACCGGAGCAATTCGCAGTGTCTTGCAGACTGAGTGAAATGATGGGCTCGCAGGGTTTCCCGCCTCCGCTGTGAGTCCTGCGAACCTCTGTTAAACTCCTAAGCAACCTTTTCGCGTGGGAGTGTTGCTTGGCACTGGTTTTGAGTGGCTGGAAGCAAAAAATTGTGGCCTTTGCCGGAAGCCTCGGCGCTCCCGGGCTTCTGCTGATTTCGTTTCTGGATTCTTCGGTCCTGTCGTTTCCGGTCATTAACGATCTGCTGTTGATTCAGCTTTCGGTGCAGAATCCGAAGCGCATGCCCCTTTACGCGGCAATGGCGAGTCTGGGATCCGTGCTGGGGTGCGTGTTGCTGTACTACATCGCGCGGGCGGGCGGGGAAGCATATTTCCACCGCAAAGCGGGTACCCGGGCCTTGCACATCCGGTCCTGGGTGGAGCGCAATGGATTTGGCGGTATTTTGGCCGCCGCCCTTTTGCCTCCTCCGACACCGTTCAAGATATTTGTTTTTGCGGCCGGGGTATTTGAGGTGCCGGTGGTGAGTTTTACGCTGGCGGTCACGATTGCGCGGCTCGTTCGCTACTTTCTTGTCGGCTACCTGGCGATCCGCTACGGCAATCAGGCGCTGCCTTATATCAAAACGCACTGGCCCATGGTGCTGATCGGCGCCGTCGTATTTGTGGGGGCTTGTTACGGGCTTTCGCGGGTCTTGATACGGCATCATGTGGAAGACGCCAGGGACTAGCCGGCTGTCCTAAATTCCCGCGTACAGGGAATGCGCCCCGCGCAAAGAGCACGAAAAGTCGGGGCAAGCAAAAGACGCAGACTCTGGGTAAAGTAAACGAGCCATGTGAGTAATTTGGATTCTTTCTTGAAGGTCAGAAACAACCGTTTTTCATCCGTTCTATTTTCCCCGTGATGCGGAATCCCAGGCAATTTCATTGGAAATGATTTTACCGGCGGAGTCCGTTTCAATGCTGGCCTCGACGCGCTTTGCCGAGCGGCTTTCGCGGCGGGGCGGAAAATCCCGGATCGTGATTTGGTACCCCGTGGGGATTTGCTCGATGGAGGCTTTGGGGAAACGGGCTATGGCCAGGAATCGCTGGGCGGCTGGAGTATTGGTTGCAGCGTCCAGGACGCTCGTTGGCTCGGGTTTGTAGGAATTGCTGGCAGATTCAGGATCGTATTCGGCCGATGGACCGACTTTTACTTCTGCGTCGTGCAGGGCGCTTTGTGTTTCGAATACTCCTTGCCACAGGAATGGCGAGTTGGCATCGGGATACGCGGCGACTCTGCGCGGCAATTCACCGCGATAGGTACGCGATTCGACGGCGGCGATGGCCGCGCTGTGCATGAGCGCGCGGAGGCCGATGTAGAGAGCAATTGTGCACAGAGCGAGAACTGCGGCGAGTCGTCCCCGCGGAGACTTCGATTTCGCTCCGATTTCATTGCTGACCAGACGGAAAAGTTCCGGCAGGAGAAGAGCGGCTAGAAGGACAGCGAAGATCCACAGATCGGCGTGAGGGAGCCAGTCCAGTTGCAAGCGTTTCGGGGAGAAGGGCCAGAGCAGACCGGTGGGTTCGGCTTGCGTAACGTCCATCAGGGGGTGCAGGAGAGCGGAACTGAGGATGGCGGCAAAGGCCTGTGAGGGGGAATGGGAGCTTTGTTGTGGCGGGGATTTCTTCAGGAAAAATGGAACTGTAAAAACAATGGCGATCAGGAGGGCCAGGAATATCGAGCTGCCGGCGTTGCGGTAGCAGGCGAGATAGACGGACGGGGAGATGTGGGCACTGAGACTGTCGAGGCTGGCGACGGAGCCTGCCAGGACGATGGCGATGGTCAGGCGGCGGCTGGCTTTGGGGAAAGCTGCGCGCTTTAGGGCAAAAGAAGCGAGGGCGTGGGTAAGCGGGTCCATGAGGGGCATGTTATCGCAGGAAGGGGGATCATGGGGCGATAGACCGCGTGTGATTCAGGCCGCGACCCCTGCTGTTGGTAGGAGTCACGGGTCCCCGAGCCGGGGGGCGAGCGAACAAGACCAGGGACGATTTTATTTTGTCGTCGGGATGAGGAGTTTTAGGGATTTGGGAACGATTTTGAATTCGACCGGGAGCCGGGCCAGCGGTTCGCCGTCGACTTGGGCGTAGACGGGACGATCGTCTAACGGTTCGCAGACGACGGTATCGGTTTTCAGGAAGTGGACGTTCTTGGTGCCACGAAGCGTGTCCCGCCAGAGGGCCGGGAGATAGCTTAGATAGCGCAAGCCGCTTTTGGTGGTTAGGGTGAGGACTTCAAAGCGGTCCTGCTGGAGGTCGGCTTGGGTGGTGATTTTGAAGGGACCGCCATAGTTTTTGGTTCGGCCTACGATGACGAGCGAGGAGTCGATATTTTCGCCGTTGGCGACTACCCGGAAATGCTGGAATTTGTAGCGGAAGACTTCGCGAGCGCCCTGATACCAGTAGGCGAGGATGCCGACGCGGGCTTTCAGGTCGAGGTCGATGGAATAGACGATCATACCGTCGGGACCGGCGCCGGCGACGCTGAGAAAATATTTTCTTTTCTCGGGTTGGTTGAGGGGAGTAGCCAATCCCAGAGCGATTTCTTTCGCTTCGCTGGCTAGGATTTTTCTTGCGGCTCCGGGTATATCCCAGGGAATGTCCAGTTCTTTGGCCAGGATGTTGGCGGTTCCGCCCGGGAGCAGGGCCAGCGTGGCGCGGTGGCCGTTTTGGGATTCTGCCAGGCCGTTCACGACCTCGTTGAGGGTGCCGTCGCCGCCGCAGGCGATTACCAGCTGGCGGCCTTCGGCTGTCGCACGGCGGGCGATTTCGGTGGCGTCGTTAGGGCCCTTGGTTTCGGCCAGTTCGGCTTCGATGCCGCCGGCGGACAAGATTCTGCGCGCTTCGTCTAGGAGTGGCCGACGCCGTTTGCCGGCATTGCCGGCGTTGGGATTGTGGATCAGTAGTGCGTTTCGTAGTTCGGGGCGGAGCTCTGACGTCATGAATGTCCTAGGCGTTGCTTGTCCTTTTCATTCTATATAATGTGAAGCGAAATTCAGCCATTCCTTCTTCGAGGGTTTCATGGGTAAAGCAGGCAGCGCGGTGAAAAAGGAAGTGGAGCAGCTGGGCGAGCGGTTGCGTCATCACGAATATCTCTACCACGTTTTAGATGAACCGGAGATTTCAGACGCGGCTTACGACAAGCTGATGAACCGGCTAAAGGAGCTGGAAGCGGCGCATCCGGAGTTGATTACGTCCGATTCGCCGACGGTGCGCGTGGGCGGCCCTCCGCGCGAGGGTTTTGCCACGGTGCGGCATGCGCGGCCGATGTTGAGTCTGGACAATGCCTTTTCTGCCGATGCACTGCGGGAGTTTGACCGGCGGGTACGCGAGGGAAGTGGGCAGCAGAAGATTGAATATATTGCGGAGCATAAGTTTGACGGGCTGAGCATTTCGCTGCAGTACAAGGATGGGGCGCTGGCCCGCGCAGTAACGCGCGGGGACGGAACGACCGGTGAGGACGTGACGCCGAATGCCAAGACCATTCGGTCGATACCATTGCGGGTGGACACGCTGGCGCTGAAGAAGGCGAAATTGCCGGCCACCTTTGAGGTGCGTGGGGAAGTGATGATGACGCGGAAAGCGTTTGAGGACTTGAACCGGCGTCAGGAGGAAATTGGCGGGAAGATTTTTGTGAATGCGCGGAATTCGGCAGCCGGGGCGGTACGGGTGCTGGATCCGGCAATTACCGCACAGAGGAAATTGGATTTTTTTGCGTACTACCTGTTTTTGGACGGAAAAGCGCCGTTTCCGAAACATTCAACTTCGCTCGAGGCACTCAAGGCGTTGCGATTCCGCGCTTCAAGCGATTGGAGATTGTGCGCTGGGATCGAGGAAGTCATTGCGTACTGCGGCGCGTGGGACGCGAAGCGGGAGAAGCTTCCGTACGAGATTGACGGCGTAGTGGTGAAAGTAAATTCCATTGGAATTCAGAACGAATTGGGATGGACCTCAAAGTCGCCGCGGTGGGCGATTGCCTTTAAATATCCGGCGCGGCAAGAGACCACGGTGGTGAACGATATCAAAGTGCAGGTTGGGCGGACTGGCGCGTTGACGCCGGTGGCGATTCTGGAGCCGGTGCAGGTGGGCGGAGTGACGGTGGCGCGGTCCACTTTGCACAACATGGATGAAGTGGAGCGGTTGGGATTGCAGATTGGTGATACGGTTTTGCTTGAGCGCGCGGGAGAGGTGATTCCGCACGTGTTGAAGGTGGTGAAGGAAGGGAAGAATCGGCGGCCGTTCCGGATGCCGAAGAACTGTCCGGAATGCGGAAGCGCTATTCACAAAATGGAAGGCGAGGTAGCGTATCGCTGCGTAAATGCGGCATGCCCGGCGAAACGGAAGGAGTCGATACTGCATTTTGCGGGGCGGCACGCGATGAATATCGACGGTCTGGGCGACAAGATTGTGGATCAGCTGGTGGATACGGGACTCGTCAAGGATGTGGCGGATCTGTATTCGTTAGAGGAAGAGCAGCTGGCGGGGCTGGAGCGGATGGCGGAGAAGTCCGCGCAGAATCTGCTCGAAGAGATTGCGGCGAGCAAAAACGCATCGCTGGCGCGATTGATTTATGCACTGGGCATGCGGTTTGTCGGGGAGCGGACGGGGCAGCTGTTGGCGGAACACTTTTCCTCGCTCGAGGAGCTGGAGGAAGCGTCCGAGGAACAGCTCGTGGCGGTGAATGAAGTGGGACCGAAAGTGGCGTCGGCGATTGCCGAATTTTTTTCCGAAGCGGCGAACCGGCAGATTGTGAAGAAGCTGCACAAAGCGGGCGTGCGGCCGAGGGCGGAGAAACGGGAGATTAAGAGCGATAAACTCGCGGGGAGGAGCTTTGTGTTTACCGGCGGTTTGGCCAATCGTTCGCGCGAACAAGCCGGGGAGATTGTGCAGTCACACGGCGGGAAGGTTTCGGGTTCGGTGAGTAAGAAGACGGACTATGTGGTGGTTGGGACCGATCCGGGGTCGAAGGCGGATCGGGCGAAGGAGTTGGGAGTGAAGATTTTGGGGGAGAGCGAGTTTGAGAACTTGGTTGGATTGAAATAGAAAGTCCGTTTCTAAGTGTCTAGATCGCTTACTAGTCCTATCTGGGGCATAATCGCCCCGCATTCGGAGGGATAGTGTGCATCGTGCGGCCCGATTCGTTCGGACGATTCTGCCGGAAGATCCCTGGCAACTCTTCTTTTTGTGCGGACTCGTTTGTTTAACGGTGTCGTCGCATCTTGAGTGGCTGAGTGCGGATCGAATTACCGAACTGGCTGATCCCTGGGCTCACCTGTCTAGCCGAGAAGAGATTCTTGGTAAATATCGGATTTTTTCCATCGGCGTGAGTTGCGCCATGATATTTGTGGTTGCGGCAGGCTATTTTGCGTGCCTGTGGCCGGGCAAGAATGCTGCACGGAGAGTTTTTCTGTGGACGGTATTGCCCACGTTCGCGATCCTGACGTTTGTACTAACGGCTTACTTCAAATTTGTATCTGGCCCCAAGAGCTTTCTAGACAATCATCCCGCTGAATTTCATGGCCAGGTATGGTTGGCCAGCCAGATCAACGCTCTGGGGCCGGCGTTTCACTTCGGAGTTGCGGGCTTTCTATTCGTGGCCATTTTTGCGCTGCGTCTCGCGCTGCGCGAAGTGCAGCTGCCTATTTCCGTTGTGAGGAATGGAGAAATTCCCGGCCAGGATTCCGAGGCGTGGAGGAGCGCAAAGCGAGTCATTTGGCTAGGCCAGGGTGCGCCCATTTTGTTGTTACTTCCGTCTGCACTGCTCAGTGGTCTAGTTACGGTCTTGCTTTCCGGCAGAATGCCACGAACTTTACTGGGCTTTTACACATGGATAGCGCCTTTGTTGACGGTGTTGATCTCGGTTTGGATTTTGTTGCAACTCATCGGGAAAGAAAATGCGGATAGCGTCATATCCAAGATGCGGTTTCCGCGATCGCCGGGAGTTGCGCTGGGACTGGCAATACCTGTGGGTCTCGCCGCGTTAATTCTTGCGGGACGCTATGGGTACGATAGGGACGACTGGGCCAGGAATCTGGTGGGAATTGCCGATCCGCCGTTGCTTTCGCAATATTTCAAATGGCCAGCTCTGATGAACTTAACCATGTTCTTCGGCGCATTCCAGGAAGAATTCATATTTCGGGGGATACTGCAAACGCATTTTGTGCCGAGGTATGGGCTCTGACGGGGAATATTTTTTGTCAGGTTATTGTGGGGAGCCTCGCATTTTTTCTTCGATCCAATATACAGGTCCACGGACTCCGAGGTAATTCAGTGGCTGTTTTTTCGACTCGCAATTTGTTTGGCTCTCGGATTTGTTCTGAGCTGGCTCACGTTAAAATTTGAATCGCTTTGGCCTGCTGTTTTGGCGCACGGTCTCTACAACATTGCCTTCACTACCAGGGTTTATACATTCACTTTTGACAAAGTGGCTCGGGTTGTGGCGTGTGCGGCGTTGGGATTTCTTTTGTTTCGCTATTGGCCAGTCAACGGCGCAGACGTCGGCTTGCACAACGGCAAAAATGCGCCTTTCTTGGCGGAGCCTTCGATTTAGTTTGATTTACTTTGCTGCGAGTTGGGTGCCAGGCGGCAAAGATTCGCGGTATAATTACGGAAGCGGGCGGGCTGGGTGATCGCTGGCTTGGTTGTCGCAAGACAACCGAGCGGGAGGAAAGTCCGGACACCGTCCTGAGGCACGCTTTTCTTTCGGGGAAAGCGGAACTCTTGACAGGGCAACGCGCCTGGTAACGCCAGGGAACCCACACTCGATGAAAAGAGTTGGGCTACGGAAAGTGCCACAGAGAATATACCGCCGGTGGAGCGCAACACGGTGGCATCGCACAGGGAAACCTGTGAGACGTCTTCGAATTGTTCGTTCTGCAGGGTAAGGGTGAAAAGGTGGGGTAAGAGCCCACCGCCCTAACAGCAATGTTAGGGGCACGGAAAACCCCGCGTGGTGCAAGGCCAAATAGGAGGGGAGAGCCGGCCCGGCTCGATGAGTCAGCGTTCGTCGTGAACGGACGCGCTCCGTTCGGTGTGGCGGAAGCCGCGCTGAATTGAAAACCCTCGGGTAGGCTGCTGGAGCCACGGTGCGAACCGTGGCCTAGAGGAATGATCGCTGACGCTTCTTGTTCGCTTACGCGGATGAGACGCGAGACAGAATCCGGCTTATATGGCCCGCCCGCTATTTTTCAATAAGCTACAGGCAGTCACACATAGGTGTTGCCGTAGCTGAGATCGCGGTTAATCTCCACTTCTCTATTTTTTCCCATCGTTGCGGGGCCGCAAGGCCTGTGATGCCACCGACAGAGACAAGCATGACCATTTGACAATCGCAATAAACCATTTGACAATTAGTCTGAACTATTTGACAATCATTCGTGGCCAAACGACGGGATAAGAGGGGGGAACAGGCTCGTGAACTGATTCTCTCGCTAGTTGACGAGCACCCGCATAACTTGATCCGCTTGGTTTCACAAGCACTCGGGGTCACCAAACAAAACGTATCCTATCACGTTCAAAGATTGATCGCGGAAAAACAGCTTACTCAAACCGGGAAGACCCGACGAGCCCGGTTCTTTTTGGCCCCTACACTAATATGGCAAAAACACTATTCCCGTCAGCAGAGTGAGTCTGAGGTTTGGGATGCTGATGTGCTGCCGCAAATCTCAGAGCTACCTGACAACGCATTGGACATCTGGCGCTACTGTTTCACCGAAATGTTTAACAACGCCGTAGACCATTCTGCTGGGACGCGCATCACCATCCAACTGAAGCGCACCACCATCAACGCAGAGATCGCCATCATCGACAATGGCGTTGGCATCTTCAAAAAGATTCAGCAGGCCATGAAGTTTTCTGACGTAAGAGACGCTGCTCTGGAACTAGCGAAAGGAAAGTTCACCACGGACCCAACACGACACACGGGCGAAGGTATCTTCTTCACGTCCAAGATGCTCGACGCCTTTGACATCTCGTCGGGCGGCGTGTACTTCACCGCAGTCTCGCCGATGAAAAACACAAAAGGTACTGCAATTTGGATGAAACTGAGAAATGCGTCCGACAGGTCCCGCAAGGAAGTTTATGATGCTTATGCGTCGCCAGAGAACAACTACGCATTCGACAGGACCGTCGTGCCCGTGAAAATGGCAGAGCACAGTGAAAACGACCTGATTTCTCGGTCGCAGGCGAAGCGACTTCTTCTCCGTATAGATAGATTCCGCACGGTTGTGCTGGATTTTAAGAAAGTCAATCAAATCGGCCAAGCATTCGCAGACGAGATCTTTCGGGTCTTCACACGTCGTCATCCTGGTGTAGAGGTGCAGTTCATAAATGCGAACGAATATATATCGAACATGATTCGGCGGGCACAAAATGCGTGATCGCCGATGCGCGGAAGCCAGAAGGCGAAAGAAAACTGCGCCATACCTGTGACACGAAACCTGCTTTTGCTGCCAAAACTGACTTCGTGGACAGGTCAGATTTGTTGATTCTATGGAGCTTATTGAAGCCAAGGTGGCCTCAAAGAATCCGGCTTATATGGCTCGCCCGTTATTCTTCAATTGTTTGCAGAACCGAAGGGCACGGTCTGCTGCTTATGCGCACTCGTCCGGGCTCCACCACGGTAGAGGCATCTTGCAGCCGCGAACCTAATCTGGACACCGCCTCAACTATGGTTGCGGACTTGGCACGGTGGGCTTGGCTGGGAAACCTTGTAAGGATTACCCCAGCTGATGAACGACCGCGTGCGTAAACCAATTCGCCGAAATCGCCGGCCTCTGTGATGAGCACGCGCTTCTCTTTCAACGCACGTTCCAGCACTTGGTCATCGGTCGCACCCTCGCAATTTAGGCGATGGCAACCACGTCGTGACCCGCTTCCCGCAACGCCTTTGTTGATTCTACGGAAGTTATTGGAAACACAAGGGCGCCTGAAGATTCCGGCTTATATGGCCCGTCCGCTACTTCCTATACTTACAGACAGTTTTGGCGAAATTGTGCCATAACGGAGTCGCTTCCGGGAGAGGTCATCTGCCGCCGTTCTTGACTTTGATGAGATGATTAACATAATCTCATAACTGCTATGCGCTACGAGGCCAACCACAAAGCAGCCACACACCGAAGAATTGTGCGAAACGCCTCACGGCAGTTGCGAGCCAAGGGCCTGAACGGACCTGCGGTGAAAACCTTAATGAAGGCTTCCGGTCTGACGCATGGGGGATTCTATCGGCACTTTGGTGGTCGCGACGATCTCGTTATGGAAGCAATCGAGGAAAGCCTGGAGGATCTTCGCGAGAGACTTGTTGCCGCAGCAGTCGCAGCGAAGAGCGGTGAAGGCTGGAAAGCCATGGTAAGGACTTATCTTTCTCTTGAACTGTGCGATCGTACGGACGAGGGTTGTCCTATTGTCGCATTGGCCCCGGATATGGCGCGCACACGGCCAGCGCTGAAGCAGCGAATCGCGAAAGGGATACTAAATCTTCGCGAGGGGCTTTTGCCATTCATGCCGGGAAGAAGCGCAGAGGAAAGGGCGGCCAACTTCGTTGCCATTTTTTCATCCATGGTTGGGGCCGTCGCCATTGCACGTACGATGCCGGAGACAGCTGTCAGACAAAGAATTCTGACTACCGTGAGGGATCACCTGTTCAATAGTTTTTAGTAGATTTTTTTTGTACCGATTAGATGATAATCGTCATCCTATGAACGCAGGGGGCAAGGAGAAAATGAGCAAGCCAAGAATTATCGTGACCGGCGCCACCGGAAAAACGGGGAGTGTTGTCGCGATCGAGTTGCTGAAAGCCGGCTATCCCGTGCGCGTGATGGTACGCCGAGAAGATGGCCGCAGCGCGCGCTTGAAATCGCTCGGTGCAGAGATCGCGGTAGCCGACATGAGCGATGTAGAACGCGTTGCCAGCGCCTTGAAAGACGTTCAGCGAGCCTACTATTGTCCGCCTTTCGATCCGTACATGATCCAAGGCGCGATGGCATTCGCGGTCGCGGCCAGGGAAGCCCGGCTCGAACAGATCGTCAGCCTGACACAATGGCTCGCGAGTCCCTCGCATCCGTCGCTGATGACTCGGCAACTCTGGCTAGCCGACCGGTTGTTCTCGATGATGCCCGGAGTAGCGCACACGATCATTAGACCGGGAATCTTCGCGGACGCCTACCTCGCGATGACCGGGCTTGCGGCGCATCTGGGTGTCTTCCCTTGGATTTTCGGTAGCGGCCGTAACGCGCCACCTTCGAACGAAGATATCGCGCGCGTTGCCGTTTTCTCTCTGAGGGAGCCCGCGCGGCACGGCGGGAAGAGCTACCGCCCCACAGGACGGGAACTGCTGGGCGCGGAGGAAATGGCCAAGGCGCTCGCCCGGGCTGTTGGACGAGCAGTCAGGGTCGTGCCGACTCCAATTTGGATGTTCCTGAAGACCGCGAAGAGGGCCGGCTTGCCGATCGATCTTGTCAGCGGCATTCGCTATTACATTGACGATCACAAGCGCGGCGCGTTCGAGTGGGGTGCGCCAACCACGGATGTGCTCGAAGTGACCGGCCGCCCCGCCGAGGGCTTTGAAACAATTGCGCGGCGCTACGCGGCGGTGCCTGCCAACAAGCGCAGTTTCAGCAACCGGCTGCGCGAGTTGGCGCAATTCCTCGCTACGCCATTCAGCTCTGGTTACGATTTGGAGCGCTACGACAGGGAGTTGCGACGTCCGTTCCCGTCGGAACCGAGATTTGCGCCGGAGTCCAGTGTGTGGCGGCGAGAGCACGCCATCGCAGACCCAGGGATCCCCACGGCGCTGAACCGCGCAGATTCCCCAATCCCCGCAGTCAGCCGCAATCGATGGTTGGAATTCTAAGGAGAATAGACTATGTCGCCCCAACTCTGCTTTTTTGTAAGCATCGGATTTAGCACAATTGCTTGGAGCATCGTTGCCGGACGGTACATCTGGCCAGCGCTTCGGTCCCGGCCAAGAGCCGATGCGCTGCGGCCTCTCCTTATCCTCCACAGCTTCCGCTTCATGGGATTGGCATTTCTGGTGCCAGGTGTCGTGTCGTCCGATCTACCGTCAACCTTCGCTCATTCCGCCGCTTATGGAGACATCGTCGCAGCGACCCTCGCCTTGCTTTCGCTGCTGGCGCTGCCAAATAGCGTTGGTATCGCTATGGCATGGATCTTCAATCTCTGGGGCACGGTCGATCTCTTGAATGCGTTCTATCAGGCGAATCATGCCGGGATGCGGGCTGGGCAGTTGGGGGCCACCTATTTCATTCCAACCCTCGTGGTCCCGCTTCTGCTGATCACGCATGCCCTTGCGTTCAGGATTCTTCTACAACAGCAGAAGGTAGTGCGTTAACGTCCTGCAACCGCATTCGCTGCATACTCCCTCGCCAGGGAACGATTCCTCATGCGTTCGCAGGGGTATGAACGCCTTGCCCGTTCCTTCGTGGAGGCGAAGCAGGCAGGAATTGCCGGACTTGGCTTGTTGTAACAAAGCAATAACCGGGTGGAAGTCCTTCCATGCGGAAAGGACCGCATTGTCGGCGGCTTTCGATGTTCCCTCGTCAAGAGAGCTTGCACTCTCTTCGGTTCTTCCCCCGGGCCGAGTCGTGGGTTCGACTTCCACAAAGCTTGCTACTTGATTCTTTTCGTCGGATAATCGCGACGGTTCTGACTGACGGGAAGGGCTTGTTTCAGGAGGCCGGTTCGCGATGAAACATTCGGCGAGGCGTTCTTATTCCATCGGTCCTGTACAGCGCTGCTTGCAGGTATTGCGCCTCTTCGGTCAGGCCACAAGCGGATTGATGCCCGCCGAGGTGGCCAAGCTTTCCGCACTGCCGACCAGCACGGTGTACCGATTCCTCGCCAATCTTGAAACGGCCGGTTTTCTGACGTGCAGCGACAGCGGGAAGTACTTTGTGGATTCCGCGTGCTTTTCGACTGGGCACGTCGCTCAATCACATCTTGACATCCGGCGAGTGAGCCTGCCGTACCTGAAAGCTCTCAATGAACATACGCGTGAAACAATTCACTTGCTCGTGCGGCAAGGGTTGAGCGCGGTATACGTGGAAAAGCTGGAGTCTCCACAACTGCCCAATACGATTTCGCGCATTGGCGTTTCCGTCGCGCTTCACTGCACGGCGGTTGGGAAAGTCCTTCTGGCATATTTGCCCCCAGAAGACTTGGCGCGAGCGCTGCACCAGATCGAACCGAGAAGCAGAACGGCGCATACCATCAGCAGCACTGAAGAATTAGAAAGGCATTTGGAGCATGTGCGGAGATGCGGGTATTCACTCGATTTGGAAGAAAATGAGCCTCAGATGCGGTGCGTGGCGGCGCCGATTTGGGATGCTTCCGGGAATGTGAATGCGAGCCTTAGCGTGAGCGGACCGGTCAAACGGATGTCCATGACTCGGATGAAGGAGCTTGCGCCAGTGATTCAGGAGGCTGGTGTCCGGATTTCCAGAGAACTGGGCTATCAAGGTCCCGTCGATCCTGAAGTGGACTGGAAGATTTGCGGCTCGGATCCGGCGCAGCGTTCCTTGCAAAAGGCGGCTTTGGATGGAAGATTCGGCAACGGCACAAAAATGATGTGGCAACGCCGCAGGGCGGAAGCGGCGCCGGTCACAAGAAGTTCATGATGGAATTGCCGGTCCCGGGCAAACACACGAAATTTGCTGCCACTTTCGGCATGAATCTGTTCCTTGCGGTCGTTTGCCAGGCAAGTGGGCAGCATTATTTTATTTCTCCGCAAAGCGAAACGCAGGATAGTCAAGCCGACGCGCACTTGCAGCGCGGTTTACAGTTGGCCCAGGCGGGAGAACTACCATCTGCAGAAAACGAACTTCGGATCGCCGTCAAGCTAAAACCGGATGACGCAGAGGCCGTTTCGAGCCTGGCGACTATACTTGCGATAGAGAAAAGACTGGAAGAATCCACGTCCCTATTTGAGCGGGCTTTAAAGCTCAGCCCAACTGATTTGCGTTCTCGCAGGCATCTGGCTGCAAATCTCTACCAGCTGCGACGCTATTCCGAAGCAAGGCAGAACTTGAAGGTGGTTCTGAAGGCAGAGCCCAGTGATCCGCAAGCGCGGCTATTGCTTGGGCTGATCTCGGAGAAGACGGGCGATTACGCGACCGCAGTATCGATGCTCAAGTCTTTCCCCGGTTTGGCGAGTGAACAGCCGGAAGCCGAAGTCGCTCTAGCAAAATCGTATTACCTGACCGGAGAGGCCGGGAAAGCGGCGCATGGCCTTCAGGCGCTAGCGAGCGGCCCCTTGGGAGCGCAAGGTGCGTTGCTAGGAGCACAAGTTGCGGACGAGATGGGGGACTATGCCACCGCAGAAAGTTTGGTGAATGGAGTGCCCGCGGACTCGGCATCTTTCAGCGCGGCAAAGTATCGTCTGGCGATCGTGAAGTTTCACACTAAGCAATATGAAGAGAGCGAAAGAATTCTCCAGGGGTTGATCGGCGCGGGTAGCCGAAACGGGGAAATTCTCAGGCTGCTGGCGTGGTGTTATCACAATGAGAACCGCGACGAAGAGGCGATACGCACGTTTCGCGAAGCAGTGCAACTTGATCCGAAGGAGGAAAGAAATTATTTGGACCTGGGAGCGCTGCTCCTGGAACAGCGAAAATTTTCGGTGGCGACCGAGTTCGCGAACCGGACGGTGAATGCGTTTCCGGCTTCCGCTAATGCTCTGGTCTTGCTGGGATCTGTGGAGTTCGCCTCGGAGCAGTTTGCAGGCGCAGTGAAAACCTATTCCCGTGCGCTTACGCTTGATCGCAGCGACGAGGACGCGATCCTCGGCCTGGCCAAGGCGCAGGCCGCTGCCGGTATGAGCCTCGAAGCGAAGGCCACCCTGGAAGATGCCATGAAACATTTTCCAGGGAAAGCTTCCTTTGAGCTTCAACTGGCGCTTCTGCTGTTGAAAGAAAACGGGGAGAATGGCAATTCTCAAGCACGCGCTGAAAGTCTGTTGCAGACTGCCGCAAAGCACGATCCGATGCTCGGCGAAGCGCAGTATCAATTGGGAGAACTTGCGCTTCGCCGGGGACAAACTGCTGTTGCGCTCACCTACCTGGAAAGCGCAGTGAGACTTTCGCCGGACAGCGCACGGGTTCACTTTGCTCTCGCGCGCGGGTATCGCCGGGCCGGCCGTGCCGAAGAAGCAGCCCGGGAAACGGGCGTCTATGAGAAATTGAAAAAGGTGGACACCTTCGGCACGACGTCCCCTCCTGCGAATGTGCCTCCCGGTGACTGAGATTCGATCAGCGTGTGCCTCGCTCAATGCACTAAGGGTGTCGATTTTCTTCATTCTTATATTTTCGTATTCGTCCGCTTGCTGCGGCCAACAACCCGGTGTGAAATCGGCGCGTGTTCCGCCGCCGGAGAAACGACAAGTGTTCACCGATGTAACGCAGCAAGCGGGAATCACCTGGAAACAATTCGCCGGCGAATCACCAGACAAGTTTCTTATTGAAACCATGGGCGGCGGTGTGGCGTTTCTCGATTTCGACGGGGATGGGTTGCTGGACATCTTCCTGGTGAATGGAGGAGAAACTCCTCGCGGCAAAAGCGGGACGCCAGTTCGCAATGCGCTGTACCGGAATCTGGGAAATGGAAAATTCGAAAATGTAGCGGAAAGAGCCGGCGTGGATCACGTTGCTTTCTACGGGATGGGCGCGTCGGTGGCGGATTTTGACAACGACGGCTTTCCGGATATTTACGTAACTGGGTATCCGTCGAGCGCATTGTTTCACAACAATGGCAATGGAACGTTCACCGACATAACGGAGCAAGCCGAAGTGAAGAATGCAGGAAGGTGGGCGGCAGGCGCCGCGTGGTTTGACTTCGACCGGGACGGCCTTCTCGACATTGTGGTTACAAACTATGCTCAATTTTCCTTTGCGGACGCGAAGAAATGTGAAATCAACGGGCTGCGATCTTATTGCGCGCAAACTTCGTACCAAGGAATGCCGCTAACACTTTTTCACAATGACGGAAACGGTCATTTTACAGATGTAAGTGCGCGATCCGGATTAGAGAAGCTAGTCGGACGGGCTTTGGGAGTGGTAACGATCGATGTGAATGATGATGGTTGGCCGGATTTGTTTGTGGCTCGTGATGCTTCGCCCAATCTTCTGCTTATCAACCAAAAGGACGGTACGTTCCAAGATACGGCCAGCGATGCAGAAGTGGCATATGACTCCGCCGGTGTTGCCAAGGCCGGCATGGGAGTGGATGCCGGTGACGTAAACGGAGATGGCCAACCTGACTTTGCAATCACAAATTTCAACGACCAATATCACTCTTTGCTGGTGAGCACCAATTCGTTGCTCTATGAAGACCAGACGGTTGGTTCCGGATTAGCCAGGTTTACAAAGCGATTTGTCGGCTGGGGGATCCATTACATCGACTTTGACAATGACGGGAATCTGGACCTTCTGGTAGTAAATGGCCACATCAACCAGGGGATAGAAGCCACACGCGTGGACGTGAAGTACAAAGAGTCGCCGTTGCTGCTCGGAAACAAAGGAAAAGGCATCTTCGAGGACCTTCGCGAGCGAGCCGGTGAGAGCTTTCGAACGAGTTATAGCGCGCGAGGGCTGGCCATCGGCGATTGGAACAATGACGGAAGGATGGACGCGGTATTTACCTGCCTCAATGATCTGCCTGTGTTATTGCGGAATGATACGGCACAGGAAAATTTCTGGATCGGGTTTGAGCTGCATGGGGCAACGAGCAATCGCGATGCAATCGGTGCCAAGGTCACGGTGGGAGCTGACGGAAGAAAATGGGTGCGATGGGTTACGGGGGGGTCGAGTTATCTCTCGTCGCACGACAAAAGAGTCCTGGTTGGACTCGGCCCCAATTCGGGGTCGGCCATCCGCGTTGAAATACGGTGGCCAAATGGAAACGTACAGAAACTCTCGCCATTGAAGCCAGGAAAGTACCACACGGTCACAGAAGCAACGACGACTCCGAGATAAAGCCAGGATCTCGGCATCCTAATTTGCAGCGGTCTTCCAATACGCCTGATGTCCGAGGTAGTCGTCATCCGGCAAGTTGGCAATGATCAACCGCTTCAGTTCAAGCGAATCGATGGTGCTTTGCCTTTTGTAAACGACCTCTCCGTTTGGCCGGATCAGCATGGTGAAAGGTACGGCGGCGTTCCACTCTGAATCAAAGGCCGCGAGAAGAGGATAAATATCCGTTGAACCCAGGATCAGATTGCGAGTCGTGGCATGCATGGTTTTGAGCACATTCAACACGCCAGGCTGTTCATCCGGATAGTTGATACTCACCGTTACCACATCGAAAGCCCGGTGCCCGTACATGCGATAGATCGTCTGGAACTCGGGCATCTCGGTGCGGCAGGGACCGCACCAGGTGGCCCAGAAATTGACCAATAGAAGTTTTCCTGAGGCGTTTTTCCGGAGAGCCGTTAACTCTTCAGCGATTGCCTTCTGCAATTGCACCGGTTTGGCTTCAATTTCGGCTAGCTCTTCCTGGCGTCCCTCTTCTTTGTAAAGCCATTTCGTGGAGCATCCAACTGATGGAGTTTTTGGAAGCGGAACAGATTTGCCGGCCAGAAGTGCATCAATGGCGTTGCGAGCGTCCCGGTTCGTGACCAGCTGCTCGCGAGGATTATTGTCAACGCGCCCCTGGTATCGCAGTTTTCGTTCTGCATCGAAAATAAAGAGATGGGGAGTCGCAGCCGGGCCGTAGGCTTTAGCGACTTTTTGGGTCTCGCCGTCATAGAGGTAAGGGAAATTAAATTTTCGAAAGGCGGCGCGGATCTTCATGTCCTCAAACGAATCGCCGACGTCGGTGTAACCCATTTCGTCAAGGCGAACAGATTTGGGGCTATTTGGCTGAATGGCCAGCAAGGTTACACCGCGGCTGCGATAGTCATCGGCTAGCTGCTTGATTCTATTTTCGTAAAGCTGAGCTGTGGGGCAATGATTGCAGGTGAAAACGATGGCCAGGACCTTACTGCCGGCATAGTCCTTCAAGCAGTGAGTCTGCCCATCGATTCCCGGGAGGCAGAAATCCGGGGCCGATGCGCCTAATGCCAGAGGCGGAGGCCCGCTTTCATCGGCCGCCGCCGCGGAAATGGGAAAACCACCCTCCACGAGCAAGCATGCGAGAGTAAAAATGCGAAGTACAGTTTTCATGGCTAAACCTCGCCAAATGCAGATTCGTGCCTAGCTTTTCATACCACGGATTGGGGGCGGCCACTTCCCGAGGGATTCTCACACGGTGAGAATCCTGAATTTTCTTTTCCCCTGCCCCGCGGAAGTCCGATTTTAGTAACCCGCTGCAGGTGTTATTTTTTTCTGTCGAAGATGGTTCCTGCAGAGTACAGCTTCCGCGCGCCTCGGCGATTACCTAATCGATGTAACTTACGGATTTCAAATACGTTGCTGGTGTCCGAAGATTCTTCAAATCTCATGCCGGTCTAGTTCTGAAACCTGACAGAATTGCAAGAATAAATCGATTTAAACCATTCCGGAAAAAAAAATGGACCAAAAAGACGAAGGAACGATTGCCCGCCTGGGAGCAAGGTCAGATTTACTGTTGACACTGGCGCGGAGATGAGCGAAGAAGCTCACATATTCATAGAGCGTGGCGGACGCAACTCGATTCATTACAGCTGCTTTTACCGGCGAGTCCAGGGACTCGAAGGCTGCCTCGCGCTAAAGGGAGGGGTGGGATATATGGACACGGGTCTTCAGGTGAAAACGGCTTGGTGGGTAAGCAAGAAACTTAAGGCGTTGTTTGTCTTCTCTTTGCTGGCTCTTTGCGTTCCTGGTCTCACGGCTCAGCTTTACACGGGATCAATATCGGGGACCGTGACGGATACTTCATCGGGGGTGATCCCTTCTGCGCAGTTGACGCTGGTGGACGTGGACAAGGGATTCGAATTTACCGCAGCAGTGGATTCCGAAGGCAGATACGTTTTCAGACAGGTCCCTCCCGGAACCTACAACCTGACTGCCGGGGCCAGCAGTTTTCAATCCCAAAAAAAAGATGGGATTAAGCTGGACGTAAGTCAGAATATTTCCATCAACTTCACCTTGAAGATTGGTTCGGCGACGGAGACTGTTGAGGTAACGGCCAGCTCTGTCCACCTGCAGACCGAAGATGCGGTTACGGGGCAGGTTGTTAACAGAAAATTCGTAAATGACCTTCCCCTGGTGGACAGGGATTTTACGAATCTTGCGTTTCTGGCGCCGGGAATCACCGAGTCAAACCTGGACTACGCGAAGAATTCCAATGGCGGTATCAATTTCTATTCAAACGGCGGACGAAACTCCACGGCTGACGTTCTCGTCGACGGGGCCAGCGCGACCAACTTTGAACAAAACAGCGGAATTCAGAACGTACCGTACGTGCCGTCCGTGGACTCGGTCGAAGAGTTCAAAGTGCAGCAAGCCAATTTCACCGCCGAATTTGGATTCGCGGGTGGAACCGTGGTCAATGTGGTCACACGCTCGGGCGGTAATCAATTCCATGGCAGCGTTTACGAGTTTTTCCGCAATTCTGTAATGGACGCGAATAACTGGTTCTCGAACAAGTTCGGCGATCCAATTCCCCCGCTTAAGAGGAATAACTTTGGAGGCACATTTGGAGGGCCGATCAAGAAGGACAAGACTTTCTTCTTTTTTGACTACGAAGGTCTGCGGCAACGGAATTTTGCTTCGGCAACTTCTGGTGTGCCCACCGATTGCATGAGGGGCGCGGGTGGTTGTCCTTACGGCCAGCAAGCGCTGGGAAATATGAGCGAGATTTGCAGTTTAAAGGAAGGCACGTTTGATGCGTCCGGGCGGTGCTCGGATCCTGCGGGCCAAATTTGGGATCCGTACACGGGGGCATTTAACTCAGACCCAGCGGGCAATGGAACCATAAATCCAGGCGCTGTCCGCACTAATTTTATTCCATTCAACGATCTCTCTGCTTACGTAAGCCCCGGGAACCCAAAACTGGCGGGAACCCAATTCCAGCCGGCAGCGGGAGTGGCCGGGAACCTGATTGACCCCGTTGCCGCCAAGATGCTTTTGCTGTTCCCTTCACCTAGCCGTCAAGCCGAGAGCTTTGACGATCTTCAGAACAACAACTTTTCGACGGCAGGCACGACGGGGTTTTCGGGCAACAAGTGGGATATCAAACTCGATCACCGTTTCAGCGACCATGATTTGTTCAGCGTGAAGTACTCCCAAGAGAACGACCACTCAACGGGTTTCAATTGCTTTAAGAATTTCGCGGACCCCTGCACCGGCGGGCCCAACGACCCGACGCGGCACGTGCTGGCGATCAATCACACACATACGTTCAGCCCCGCGGTTGTATTGACAGTCACGTACGGGTACTTGCGCGGATTTGATTTTTCACATGGCGTGGGCGGAGAGTTTTCCGACTTTGATTCTCTCTACGCCGACACTGGATTTCCAGCCTACCTGAATACCGGATTCAAGACGCTGCCCTTTATCGAAATGGGTAACGGCTATAACACATCCATCGGGTCACAGCCCTTTGCTATTCTGCGCGAGGGTCAGGACTCCCACCATTTGGGCGGCGCCATCAGCTGGCTGCGGGGCAAACACGACCTGAAATTTGGCGGCGAAGGGCGGCTGCATCGAATCAACTTCGTTCAGCCAGGCTGGCCGTCGGGCGATTTTGACTTCAGCCGCTCGTCCACTTCGCAAATCTCGAGCGTTGGTGATGACAGCGCTGGTGGAGATGCAATCGCGAGCTTTCTTACCGGCGTAGGCAACCCGGGAAATAGCGGCGGCGGTTGCACTCCGTGCCAACAGGGATTCAACAATTTTGTCAGCACGCAGAGCTTCCGCTTCGCGTTCTTTGGACAAGACAACTTCAAAGTGACCCCGAAACTCACGCTGAATCTTGGCCTTCGCTATGAACTTTCTCTGCCTCGCACGGAACGCTACGACCGCATGAACTGGCTGGATCCGGACGCAACCTCGCCACTTTCCGTGCCCGGAGTATTCGATTCCCTGCACGGAACCGAAGTCTTTGCGAGTTCCAATGACCGCTACAACTATGACACCTTCTACCATGCGTTCCAGCCGCGCTTTGGCTTCGCTTATCAGTTGCCCCGCTCGTTCGTGATTCGGGGCGGATACGGCGTCTATTTTTCCACGCCACGCAGCGGCGCTGCAGGTACCGGTCCCTGGGGCTATCAAGGGTTCAACATTCAACCGCCCTGGCTGACATCTCTGAATATCGATCACGCGACGCCATATAACACGTTGAAGAATACGTCATGCTCGTTCACCAATTCGACGGATTGCGGCGTTGCGGCACCTCCCGGAAGCTCACTGGGGGCGTTCAACGACATTGGATTCGATGCCGTTGGCCCGGTCAAGAAGATCAGCCACGACATTCCCTATGAACAGTCCTGGAGTTTCGGATTTCAGAAGGAACTTCCTGGCAAGATACTGCTCGATGCCTCGTACGTAGGTAAGAAAGGCACGCACCTCTACCTCGGCGGATTCCGCAATCTGAACTATCTGCCGCAAAGCGCTACGGCGGGCCTTTCGCCTGATGAAATCGGCGCTTTGAACGATCAGGTGGCGAATCCGTTCTTCTATGATCCGAATTCGCCCGGACACGTTGGAGTGCCTTGCGACAGGAATCATTTTATCTGCGATCCCACGAGCCCTCTCGCCGGCCCCATGGTTTCGCAGGCTCAATTGCTGGTGCCGTTTCCGCAATACACATCCTATTCCGGAGATTCGCCGCCCATTGCCAATTCGATCTATCACGCCCTGCAGGTTCGCGTGGAACGCGAGTTTGCTAACGGTCTGCAGTTTCTAGTGACGTACACCTGGTCCAAATCCATGGACAATGCTTCGGCTTCGGACGACAGCATTTCTTGGCTTGGGGGTGGTACGACCGACGGCGGAACGATTTCCGTGCAGAATCCGTTCGATCTGCGCGCCGAACGCGCCCTGTCGGTTTACGACATTCCGCATGTCTTCCAGTTCAGCTATGTTTATGAGCTGCCGGTAGGGCGCGGCAAACCCTTTGGTAGCAAGATGCATCCTGTCCTTAACGCAATCGTGGGCGGCTGGCAGGTCAATGGGATCGTCCGCATAGATAATGGCCGACCCATTATCCCAGGACTAGACAGTTCCACCCCGATACCGACTTACGGGCAGAGACCGAATCTGTCAGGATCGCTCAGGCGCGGTTCCGGGAGACTGCAAGACGCAACCGATCCCGACACCGGAGTCAACTACTTCGCAAATCCGGACGCTCTCTCGCAGACTCCGGACAACACGTTTGGAAATTCGGCCAGGACTCTCGGCACCGTCCGTCAGCCGGGTGCCAGGGATGTTTCCATGTCACTCTTCAAGGACTTTCCGATGGGATTTGTCCACGAGGGGATGCACTTACAGTTTCGGGCGGAATCTTTCAACACATTTAACCATCCGCATTTTGCTGGACCCAACGCGAACGTCGGTGCCAGCGATTACGGATTCATTTCAAGCACGATCAACAGCCCACGGGAGCTTCAGCTGGCGCTGAAACTGTACTTCTAGGTTTTTATCCCTCCCAAAAGTGCCGGGCGAGGAGATGACCAGACACTTGGCCGTCTCCTCGCCGGTGCAAACGGAAGTTAGTCCAACAAATCGGCAAGCAAAATATTTTCGCAGGGGAGAGTGCATGCAAAACCGTCTCGCTGTGCGGGTAAGATTTCGGCAACTGGCACCAGCTGCCTTACTATTTGGCGCGTTGGCGTTAGGCGCCTCGGCTCAAACGATCCGAGTGCAAGCCAGCCGCCCGACAAACGCATTTAAGCCGACGGAAGCGCTCGGTGCCGGAGTTGACCGCATACCGCTCGCGGCCACTGACAAGATTTTTACCGAGCCGGTACTGAAGCAAATCCTGTCCGCTGGATGGCAGACAGTCAGCTATCGGCAAAATACGGAATTGTACGTGGAAGCGTGGCACTGGAATCCCAAAGGCACGTGGAGTGAGCCGGGAGAGAAAGGCTATTTCGTGGGAAACGCGACCCCCGCGGAATTCATTCGCCACTCGTTCGGATATCCATTGCCGCATGCGGGATTTTCGCAGCCTGACGGGCGTGGCTACTCCCGCCTCACCGACGGCGATACCGGTACTTACTGGAAGAGCAATCCTTACCTAACAAAAACGTACACCGCCGAAAACGATACGTTGCATCCGCAGTGGGTGGTTGTCGATCTGGCGAGCGTGCAGGACGTCAATGCCATTCAAATTGACTGGGCCGATCCGTACGGCAAGCGCTACCTCGTCCAATATTGGACTGGTGTGCATCCGATGCATGAGGCGGCAGCGGGATCGTGGGTCACATTTCCTACAGGAGCGGTTACGGACGGCAAAGGAGGAAAGGTAACACTGCAATTGTCTCGTGCTCCAGTCACCACGCGCTGGGTAAGAATCTGGATGACTGAATCTTCGGAAACGTGCGACACGCACGGCCCTCAGGATCGCCGCAACTGTTTGGGGTACGCGATCAAGGAGCTTTACGTGGGAACCACGACCAGCGACGGAAAATTCCACGATGTCGTCCGGCACACTGCCGACCGCGCGCAATCGAATACGTACTGCTCGTCCGTTGATCCCTGGCACGAAGGATCGGTCATCAACGATCACGGGGATCAGGTCGGGTTCGACCTTTTTTATACGAGCGGGATCACTCGCGGATTGCCGGCCATGATTCCCGTGGCGATGCTCTATGAGACGCCTGAAAATTCCGTGGCGCAATTGAAGTATCTCAAGGCCAGAGGCTATCCGATCTCTTATATCGAGATGGGGGAAGAGCCGGACGGAAAACACACTCTGCCAGAAGACTACGGAGCGCTCTACTTGCAGTGGGCGACCGCACTACACAAAGTTGATCCCACGCTGAAATTGGGTGGGCCGATATTCGAAGGCGTGAACAAAGACATTGAGGTCTGGCCCGACGCTCGCGGAAGAACTTCCTGGATGGGGCGGTTCTTTGACTATTTGAGAGAGCACGACCGCCTGAACGACCTCTCATTCATTTCGTTTGAGCACTATCCTTTCAGACCTTGCCAGCTGCAGTGGAGCGATTTGTACGATGAAGCGAACCTCACGCGCCACATCCTTCAAGTCTGGCGCGAAGACGGGTTACCTCCTGGCGTACCGATGTTTATCACCGAAACCAATATCGCCGCCGGGTCCGACGAATCCTTTGTGGACATTTTTGCGGCGCTTTGGTGGGCCGATTTTGTTGGCTCGTTCTTTGAAGCCGGTGGCAACGCCGTCTATTACTTCCACTATATTCCTCTAGGGCAGTCCCTTGGCTGTCATAACACATCGCCCGGGACCTTCAGCATGTTTACAGCAACGAAGGACTACGAATTGCAGCAGCCTACTTCGCAATATTTCGCTGGAAAGATGATTACGCAGGAGTGGGTTCAACCAGGAAGCGGAGAACACAAAGTCTACCCAAGCACAAGCGACATACAAGATGGCGCTGGGCACACACTCGTAACTTCTTATGCAGTGCTGCGTCCGGACGGAGAATGGTCATTGATGCTGGTTAACAAGGACCAACTGAATCCGCAGCCGGTTCGTATTGTTTTTGAGAATGAAAAAGGGAGCGCGCGCTTCACAGGGAAAGTAAGCGTTGTCACATTTGGAAGTGAACAGTACCAATGGCACTCAAATATTAAAGGTGGCATTGCTGATCCGGACGGACCTGAAGCAAGGTCGTCTGCGATCGCCACGAAAGACGGAACGTTTACGTTGCCGAAGGCATCTGTCACGGTTCTGCGAGGGAAGCTTGGAGAGTTTTCAAATGGGCCGTTCTAGTTGACTCGGGGTTCGGAAGACTGAGTCATCATCATCGAGAAGTTCAAGAGGGTACGTTTGCTGCGGTCCGGGATCGTGAACCTCCAGGGAAGGACTACCGCGGTCAACAGGCTGGAACGTTGTTGTCCAGCATCTTGCGCGCTTGCGATGGATCGGGCTCTAGTGTGGGGAAAGAAAATAAAATATGGAAGACCCCCGAGGCGCTCGGTTTCAGATCGAAAGGGACTGTGAAGGAATTGAGCCGAGAAATCAGGATTGCCAGACGCCGGACCTGACGGAGCTCCAGCTGGCGTGGATGCCGAGACACTGAAAAATAGACCATGCGCCGACCGAACAGGGAAAGCTTGCCGGAGGAAAGACGAAGACCAGCAGAGGTTTGCAGCAACTGCACGGATTGCGTAGAGCTTTCAGAGTTCGTGGCTTTTCGATCGGGCGAGAAAGAAATATCCAGGCCTTGCATGGCTTCGGCAAGCTCGCGAATGTGGCGGGGATGGGTGAGTTCGAAGCGGTCCGAAGGATCGCATCGCCTATGAACATAGAGAAGAGACATCGCCGAGGCTATGGAGAGTGGGACAGCCCAGTGCCACTGGGACTGAGGCAAAATTCCGAGACGTTCGGAGCAGGCAGCGAGGGCAGCAAGCACCAGTGAAATCCATTGGGCCTGAGAGAAGCCGCCGAAAAAGGGGCGCTCCACATCTCCACGGAAAAGCTCAAGCCAGAACCGGCCACATGCATAGGCGAGAATGTAGAAAGCAGTCACGGAGCCGCGCGGTGGAGAGCTGAGAAGCAATCTACAGCCGAGAAACACGAGAGAAACGACGTAGATAGATTCGATTGCCTGGATGGGAAGGAGTCGAGTCCCTACAAAGCAGCGGGGAAATCCGTTTTGAGCATGTTTTGTTTCGTACCGCACGCCGAATCGCGCCGGCCGGCCATGGCAGCATCCGACGAGAAGACAACCGATGCGCCCGAAAGCCTGGAATAGTCCGGCGCCGAGGATGGTGACGTCGAGGTAGGGAAGTACGGGCTGATGAAGCAAATGAAGCACGATGCCTACGAAAACGAGCGCCGTGATTGCATCGCGGTAAAAAACAAAGCCATCTTCACCGGTAAAAACTTTTACAGCAAGCGCCGTACCGAGCAAACCAACGGCGGCAGTGACGCCGCAAACAAATTGAATCCAAGGAGAGAGCCCAACGCGAAGAATCAGCAGATGGGACAGTACTGCCGCAACGGCAAATCCCGCGACGCCGCAGTTCACAAAGGAACTATTGCGCAGACGCCGGGGCGGCTGTTGTGCGAGCTCTGAAAAATGTTGTGGAGCGGCGCTCATCAAGGTGCGCCTCCGCCGAAGTGTTTGCGCAATGCGTCGATCAGCCGAACATACTTAGGTCTGAAGTCCGAACTTATATCCGGATGCGCTTCGATCAGTTTGTCAAGGAGTAGGTCCAATTGGGCGCGGCTCTTTCCGGCTCCTTCCGGCAATTTGAAAAAGTCCTTGCCGATTCTTACATGTTGGCCGGGAATCTTGTTCCAGGCGGTGGATTTCTTGCTGCTTTTTTCCAGTTCGATTGAAGACCTGTTGAAAAGAACATCCGACATCACCAGGAGCCGGTCGTAAATCGCTGCAAGCGCAAACTTATCCGAATCCTTCGGCGCCGTGGGCGGAACAGTCAACCCAAAAAGAGGAGCGATGATCTTATAAACTTCCTCGTAGTGAGCGTTGGCCCACGCTCCGGTTCTTAGCCTCTTATCCAGCTCGCCGTAGGCCCCACTTGCTTCCTGCCTCGACCAGACCAGCCAACCCTCCAGCCATGCCAAAGCACGATCCACTTGTTCACGCTCTCCTCCTGCGCCCGTTGAGAAAAAGTCATCACTGACTTCCGGATCCTCAGAATCCGGCCCAACGGAGGGACTCATGCCGTTCAAGGCTTGGACCACTAGCACATAGCTATCGGTGTTCTTCAGTGCGGTAGCCGTATCGAGAAACTTGATTAGCCGCTGACCATGATAAGAAAAATCCTTAGTGCCTTTGAAAGCGGGTGGGGGACCAATAGGCACAGATGCAAGAGTTATGCCGTGCAAGCCTTCGTGGACAAGGATGGATGCTCGGCTGTCCAGATCAGTGTTTCCCATAAAGCCCGATCCCGAATTGACACAAAGCGTCATCAGAGCCTGAGCATCTTTTCCCTGGTTATAAGCCGCAGTCCTCGGGCCGCAAGCAGCATCACATTCGTTTGTGCAATGATGTCCCGGCGCCCACGCTGGCTTACTATGTCCGACGGGATCCATCTGAAAGTGAATATGATTCTTCAGGTTAGTGAGATTGCTTTTCACCGCAGCTGCAACGATAGGGAGATTGGGTCCTTCCGCACCAAAACGTTGCTTGAGCAGAGTCCGGACATCAGACGACAAGGGACCACTCAGCTTTGGTATCACAACATCCAACATGGTAAGTGCTCTTCCCTGTGCTGTTGAGAAACGCGATGGCGTAGGGCACGGTACCTCTCCGCCTGCGGAGCAATTGGACTCCCCCGATGATTCCCCTGCAGGTTTCACCGAGACCTTTCTCATCTTGCGATAGTTGAGATTTCCTTTGCTGGAGGTTGTATCCAATTCCGCTTTCTGACCGCCCTCATGAGCGTTCGATCCCCTCCTGAGCTCCTTGTCAACTTTCTTGAATCGATCTGCGGCGAGCTTTAGGCCTTTTTCCGGTGGCGAGTTTTCATCTTCGCTGACAAAGCTGAATAGAGTGAGGTCACTTTTTTTGGACAGCTTCTGCTTTAAATCTGAAAGCTTCTCCTGTTGATTTTGGTCCTCGACATCTGAAGAATTTCGGTCAAAG